>Ga0194116_10004853_pt1 | contig 15101 bp, 9 predicted proteins | sample TA2MahsurfametaG_4_FD_148617 | JGI IMG/M metagenome (GOLD analysis project Ga0194116, IMG submission 148617) | Freshwater microbial communities from Lake Tanganyika, Tanzania - TA2015008 Mahale S9 surface | ecosystem: Environmental > Aquatic > Freshwater > Lake | place: Tanzania: Lake Tanganyika...
CCCAATCCCCAATCCCCAATCCCCAATCCCCAATCCCCAATCCCCAATCCCCATAATATGAAGAAATCTTCTAGTTTAAAAAATTCTTAAATTAAATCAATTATTTTAAAAATCAATTAAATACGTTAATTATGTTAAGTTAAATTTTTGAAATTTTTAATCCCTTCCTTTTTTTACAAAAAATTTTAAAATTAATAAATGTCTTTATCAAGTCAAATAAATTTAAATACAAATGAAACATTTCTGAAAAATATTGCAAAAGATATCAAAAATCTTAAAAATTTAGACTTAGAATTTCAAAGTATATAGAAAAATAATTATAAGAGAAACAGAATCGATTATTGGAATTAATAAGAGAAAAAACAATAAATAAAACATATACCCAGAATAATAGTATAAAGAAATTTTTACAAATTTCAAATAAAGAATTTACTAATATTATAAGCATCGCAAATGTCAATAGAAAAAAATTTATTTCAAAATAGCAGACAAGTATTAGATGATAAATTTAAAATTACAAATTCGGTTTATATTGAAATAGAGGAAAAATTAAAAAATATTAGAAATAAAATAAATGATCTTGAACAAGAAAAAATAAACATAAAATTTAATGAATTTATAAATAAAAACATTGGTGAAGATAGAAATATTGATGAATTAATTGATTTTGATAATTTTCTTAAAAGTAAATTTTTTATTAAAAAATATTATTTCTTATATGATGTTTAGGTAAGAAAAAATCAAGAAGCAAAAAAAATAGGAGTGCAATGAGAAATTTAAATTTAAACGTAAATGTTTCAATGAATAATATTAAAAAAAGTAATCTTTTTTAATATAATATAGGAAAATTAAAGAAAATAAAAGGAGTTTATAATATTAATAATAAATACAAAAAGAAGCTAACTGCTAATGAAAATTTCAATTTTAATAGCACTTTTGATTTTCAAAATTATGAAGATATAACTTATTCTGAAATAGCAGGGCTCTTGAACCCTCATGAGCCGATTTATTGTTTTTGTAATTATATTTCATATGGAAATATGGTTAAATGTGATAATCCAAACGTATAATAAAATTTTTTTTTCTTTTATTTTTTAAAAATTAATATAATATTTTAGTGTCCTAAAGAATGGTTTCATTTTAATTGTGTTGGAATAAAAAATTTACCTAAAGGAAAATGGTATTGTAGTAGTAAATGCTCTAAACAACTTAAAGTTCAAAAAAAATTTCAATCTAAATAATAAATCTTTATATATATTAAATTCGACTTGTTTACTAAAAAATTAAGATTTTTTCTTTAAAAAGAAGTAAATTATATTAAATTATCAATAATCATTCCAATTATTTAATTTCTATATTTCTTATAACAAATTACTTAATTAATTAATTGCTATCAATATAATTCAAAATTATATTTTCTTTTAGCAGAAATTTTAAAATACAAGTATATAATATCTTGTTTATATTTACATGTTATTTAAAATAAATTTAATTAAATTTGATTATTTCAGTAATAATCTATAAACATATGACGAATCTTCACTCTCAAAATTAAAATTAATTTTTATTCCATCTTAAGCCATAAGCAAGAATAAAAGTAAAATTAGTCTAGAAGAACAGTATGAATCATAATAAACTTTAAAATAATGTATATTTAACAATTTGAAAAATTAAACAAAATATGAAATACTTATTAATTTTCTTTTGAAGCAATAATTATATTTTGTTTATTTTGTCTAATCCTTTTGAATTTCAGAAATTTGTATGTCACAATTATTTATATTTTCCAATTTATTTTCATTTTCAACTGTAGTAATACCTTTATTGTAAAGATTTTGTTTTTTTACATTATTTATTATATTATTGTTTTTTTGATTGATTAAATCATTTAGTATATCATTACTTTTAATTTTAATAATTTCTTCATTTTGAACATTAATAATATCAATATTTCCATTATCATTTGTATTTCTATTTAAATTTTCATTTAAATTATTATTAAAATCAATATTTTCATTAATTATATCATTAAAATTCATATTTGAAGGCAAATTATTATTTTGATTAATATGATAATTTATGTTGATGTTATTAAAATTAATCTGATTATTTTCTTCGTTATTATTATTTTCAATTATAAAATTAATATTTTCAATATTGGATCTGTTATGGTTTTCCAACTCAATATCAAGTTTTCTAAACAATTCATATGTAACATTTTTTTCATATTCATCATTTGAGTCGTGTTCTAAAATTGTCCAGCCAATTGGATAAATCTCGTAAACATGTTTTTTATAATTTCTTAATATAAGAGCAATAATAATTAAAAGATCCCCGACTCCACTTAATGAAAGTATTAGAGTGAAGGTATCTTTTTCTTGTGTATTAAATCTTACAATGTTGACTACTATCGAATAAATTACAAAATCAATTATAAATAAAAGCAGGCATATTATTCCTATAAAGGTAAAAAATTTTTCCAAAAATACACACATTTTCTCTGAAGAATATATTTTCTTCGTTTCGAATTTTAACTTATAACTGCATTTACATATTTCACATTCGGCTTTTGATAATTTTTTTACTTGATTTGGAATCCATTTTTTTAAGCAAGACTCATGCACATATTTCATAGTTCCATGACATAAGCAAGGGCTAATATATTTATCTTCTTCATCTGTTGTTGCCTGGATAATATTGCTTTCTAGGCATATTCTGCAGGTAATAGTCTTTTCATCTTTTATTTCCTTCTCAATTCCTTTTATACTTAAATTTGTATTTTGAGAATCTTTATTCATTTTGATTGTATTCATCTCTATACCTTTTATCAAATTATCATAATTGAGGTTTAAATTATTTTTATTATTATTGGATGAAAGTAGTTTATTAGATTTTTTTAGTGAAATATTTTTATTAGAAATTTTTAAATTGTTATTTTTAAAATCATAGGAACTTTTATTTATGCAATTATGAGAATTTTTTAATAAAATATTAGTTGAATTATTACCAAAATAATAACTTTTTTTGTTTGTTAAAATGTCAATGTATTTAGGCCTATAGACTTCATATGATTGAGAAAATCGAGAATATAATTTATGAGTTTCTTTACTTCCTTCTTCAAATTTGTTAATATTCAAATCCTTATTAAAATTTATATATTTATTATTTTCTTTGAAATTCAATAATTTATTTTTATCGAATAAAATCTTTTCAGAGATACTTTTATGATTATTGAAAGAGATAATATTTTTATTTTTGGGTTTGATATAAACTTTAGGTAGATTATTATTTTCCAAAGTTCCATAATTGTTAAATTCTTCAAGTTGTTGTAAATTTATTTTGTGAGATTCTGAATCAAAGATTTGATTATATGGTTTTTGATTTAAATTTTTAATAATTTCAGACTCTTCTTTCCTTACATCATTTTTATCAGAATAAATAAATTCTTCCTTCATAGTTATTAAATTTCTATTTTTATTAAAATCTTCTATATTATAATGTATTTTATTATTACAATCTTCTAAATTTTCAGTTTTTTTATCAGCAAAAATATTAATATTTTTGTTTTTAAATTTATTTTTAAATTTATTTTTATTTTTTATTTGAAATTTTTTTTTGATTTTATTCTCTTTATTTTTATCATTTTTTAATTTGCTATAAGAAAAATAGTTTTCCAAATCCAAGGATGACAATTCACCTTTATTATTTTTGAAGGATTTTTCTTTATTGTTTCCTAAATAGCAATCTTTATTAAATGTAATATTATTTTGAGATAATTCATTTATATATGAGAAATTATTTGGACTTAATTTATTATGAGCATCTTTTTCAATTACAAAATTTTTACTATTTTTATCAGTAAAATTATTAATAATTGTATTTTCCATTAGCAATTGATTTAAATTTTTTTTGTTTTTAAAATAAGAGTTGGTATTGATTTTTTCTAAATCCCTTTTTAATTCAACAAAATTATTACAATCATTGATAGTTTTTTTATAAATATTATTATCTTCTTTATCGTTATGAAAAGATTTATTCAAATTTACTGGTTCATTTTCTTGAGTAATTCCAATTTTTAATCCATGTAAAAACCTTTTTGATTTTTTTGTTTTGATTCTGTAAAAATTTAAATCTTTCAAAGACTCTTTCAATATTTTCTTATCAGTTTTATAATAATCTAATTTTTTATTAAAATTATCTGTGTTTATGATATAATCACCTACAATATTAAATTTTGAATTTTCAAAATTTTTATCAGATAAACTTTGCAGACTATTAAAATTTTTATCAATGTTTATAATTGATTTTGTAAGAGAAATTTTATTTATTTCATTTTTACATATTATATTTGGATGATTCAAATCATTTTCCTTATTAAATTCATCGTCAATCTTATATTCATTTAAAATAAAATTATGATTTTGTTTATCATTATTTTTATCTGAATTTTTTAATTTTGAAAGTTTACATTGTATTTTATTTGAATCTTTATTCGTATTCTTTGAAATTAATGATGTATTTTTATCTAAATGATAGGAATTTTGATTTTCCTTGGCATTCTTATCACTCATATTATTAGAAAAATTTTAAGAACAAGAATGTTTCTTAATATTTTTATTGCTAATTCGTTTTAATTTCTTAGAGATTCTATTATTTGAATTTAAATAATTTATTGGACCTATTTCTACATTCCCTAAGTAATTTTGCTCAATATGATTTTCTATTTTTATCATTTGAGAAATGTTTTTCTTAATCATTTATTTATTAAACTTCAAAAAAAAATGTTATCAAGGAAGAAAAAAATATGTTAATAATACTAAATTAACAATTAAAATATCAGCCAGATTTCCTCAGTTATAAATTTTTATGCTTTTTAAAGTATATTAAGATTTCTTATAATTAAAAAAGCAAAAATCATAAAATAGATGCATTAAAAAAATTTTTATTTAATTTATCAAATAAAACATTATTTCAAAAAAAATAGATTTTAAGTTTTAAAAAATAAAAATATTTGCCAAGCTTTTCTAAATTATTCAGAACATGTCATTATAATTTATTAACTAAATACATATAAATAGAATTGAATTTAAGTTAAAATTTGAATTTTATTGAAATAAAATTGCAGTAAAATAAGAATTTATTTAAATTCGAAATAATCATATATTCCAAAGAAATAAAGGATAAATTTAAATTTAATTTAGCTTTTTATCCTTCTAAAAAAAATGTTTTTTGTATTAAAATATGGAATAAATAATAAAATATAATTTTATTTATCAAACCTTTTATTTGAAAATTAACTTTGTGAAAGTAAATCAATATATAATTTGATATTTTTATAAATAATTTAAATTTTTCGAAATTTTCTTTTTTAATAATCTTTAGTATCCTGAAGTAATTCTATTTATTTCACTAAAAAATGACTGTAAAACAGATTTTAAAATAAAGTACGAAAAATTCAAATTAATAGTCTTAATCTACAATAAATTTGGATTATTCTTATTCAATTTTTTATTCAAATCATATTTATAAGAATATTTGTCCATTTCATCTCTATTATTGACTACTCTTTTAAAATCTTCAAATGTTGTCGAGCCTATAGATGTCTTTAATATATGAATTTCATCAATACATTTAATTTTTTCTTGAGTAAGTAAATCATTCAAGGTCTTTATTTGTTCTTGATACTTTAATTTAGTTTCAGAAATTTTAATATTAAAAGTTTTAATTTGATTTTCGAATTCGGCAAATCTTTTATCGAATTTTTCATTTAATGTGCCTGCTTCAACTGAATTATTAATAATTTTATTTAATTTATTTGAATTATTTTGAATCAAATTTTGATTATCTGAAATTTGATGACTGATTTTTTTTTTTACTTCTTTATATTGTATTAAAATGCTTTCTAAATTTGTTATATCTTCTTTTTCGAAATGTTTCTTCTTTTCAAAAACTTTAATCGAATTATTTATTTCAATGATAGAAAATTTGTTTTTTTCAATCGTTATCTCAAAATTTTTAATCAAATTGATTGTTTTTTTCAGATCTTTATCTATCAAAGTAACATCTTCAGTCAGTTTTTGAAGTGAGTTATATTTCTTATCTGCATCTCTTTCTGATTTTAAGATTTTTTCATAAAATTCTGCTTTTTGTTTTTCTAAAATAGAAAGATTTTTCTGAGAAGAATTTAATAAATCAGTAGAATCTTTTATTATTTTGTTTTTTTCTTCTATTTGTTTAATTAATATTTCAATATTTTTTTGATCAATAGTTTTCTCTTCGCTCAATTTTACAATATAATTTTCAATGATTCTGTCTTTCATCTCTAATTCTGCTCTAATAATTCCTAGATTAGTTAATTCTGAAAGCAATTTATTTTTATGTTCGAATATTAAATCTGAAATTTGATTGTCTTTTTCTCTCTGATTTTTGTTTATTTTTTCAAATTCTAATGTTAATTTTTGAGCTTTGTTTTCTAGTTCAATAATTTTATTCTTGTTATTATTTTCAGTTTCTAAACATTTGTTCATATTATCTGAAATTTTATTGCAATCAATATTCTTCATAATGATTTTTGATTCAAATTCAGTGATTTTTATTTCTTTTTGTTTATTATCTTTTTGGCATATCAACAATTTTTCTTTGCATTCTGAAAATTGATTGCAATTTTGTAACTTTTTATCACAATTTATTTCATTTTCTCTAGATTTATTATATTTCTCAATTAAATCTTTTTTCTCAAATTCGTTTTTATTTTTTAAAATTTCAAAATTATTTTTTTCAACTTGGATTTTTAAATCTGCGTCTTTATTACATGTTTCTAAATCTAACTTGAACTTTTCTTCTTTGCTTTTGAGAGTATTTTTTAATAAATTTAATTCGTTTAATGTTGCTTTATAATTATTATTATAGTAATTTAGATTTTTTTCACATTCACTAAATTTTAAAGAAATTTTATCTAAATCTTTTTGAAGAATGTTTTCTCTAGATTCCTTGCATTGAGGACACAAATTTTTTTCTTTTAGCAATTTATATTCTGCTTCAATATTATTTATCTGTTTTTCAACGTTTTCGATTTTTTTATCACAACTAGTAATAGGAATAAAGAGAGAATTTTTTTCTTCTTTTTCTTTTGAAAGTAGTATTTTACAATTATAAAGATCTGAATCTATATCTTTAATCTTAGTTGTTTTTTCTTTTTCACAATATTCCAATGATTTTGAACAACTAGAAAACTTTTCTTTTAATTTAATTTTGGAATCAGCACATTCATTTTTCAAATTATCCAATTCAGCCTTTAATTGCTTAATAATAGATTCTTGTTCTTCCTTCATTCTTGATATTTTAGCTTCTTGATTAATTTTAGAATTTTCTAAATCATTATTTATTTTATCTAAGCATTTCTGCTTATTTAATTTTTCAGATATCAATTCATCTTCGATATTTTTATGTTTTGAAGATAATATTGATAATTCTTTTTTTATTTTTCCTTCCTCCTCCTTACATGATTTAATTTCAAAATTTAGTTTTTTTTCAAGGATTTCTAAGTTTTTAGATAATTCATTATTTTTTTGAATTTTTTGATTTGTATTCTCCTTTGCATTTAATAATTCATTGTCCATTCTAGATTCTCTTTTCTTACATAGATTTAATTCTTCTTTAATCTTATCAGATTCTTCAAAAATTTTCTTTTTAGTTGTTTCATGTTCTTTACTCAAAAGATCATAATGCTCTTTTAATTTATTATAGGTTCTAAGTTGTGAATCTATTTCAGATTGTAGGTTTTTTAATTCTCCTTCTTTTTCTAAATTTGAAGCTTCTATTTTATCTATTTTTGAAATTAAAATATTTAATTTATCTTGAGATTCAGTAATATTTCCATTCTGTTTCAAAATCAAGATTTTATCCTGAATGCCTTTTTCTTCACAAATCTTGAGTCTATCAGTTAGTTTAGCATAGTCTCTGTTATGTATATCATCTAAATTATTAGATTCAATATTGCCAATTATAGAATGTTTGTTTATATTAGATTTTATATCTTCATTTTTTATATTTTTATTTTCTATTTCTTTATTTTCAAATAAACTACTTGAAGAAACACCATTAATTTCTAATTTTGCTTTTTCTAATTTACATTCTAAAACTTCAACTTCTAATCTATTTTTTATATCGAGACATTTAAGTTTTTCAATATTTTCATAATTGAATTTTTGGGATAGTTCTTTAAGAGATGATTTCATTTCATCAATTTCTATAGAAATTTTTTCATTTATTTTTTTAAAAGAATTTTCGTTGATAAATTGATCTTGAATTTCTATTTTCTCATGCATAAGTCTTTTATTTTTATTCAAATCTTCTTGAAAAGATTCATTTTCAAAATGATTTTTATTGGATAAATTTTTATTAAATTTTTGCAATTTTTGAGGGACAATATGATTTTCTATTTGAAAAGTATTGTTTCCATTTACATAATTTTTTTCGTTTTTTGTTTGAGGATTCTTATTCTTTTGTTCTTCAGATATTTCTAAATTTTTTTGATTTTTAATTTCAATATTTAATAGTTTGTGCTTATTCATATAATTATTATTTTTATTTGTTTTTTCGATAAAAGTAATACCCCTTCCATCTTTATTAATTAACTTTTTATTTCCAAAAGAAACTAAATTTTTATCATCTCGAATATTCAAATTTTCATTAATTCCTAAAATTTTATTTTTTAATTCATTTAGTTCATATTTTTTTTTCAGAATGTATTCTGGAGAAATTAAGTGATTAATATAAGTATCACATTTAATTCTCATTCCTAATTCTGGAATTGTAAAATCATAATAACTATTAGAAAAAATTTCTTTTATAGAATTTATTAATTTTGAAAAAAAATTATCAAACTTCATTTCTTGTGAAATTAAATGATCTAGACATGGAGTAAATATTTGATGAATTTCTAGCATAGGATCGAAATCTTTGTTGTAAAACTTTAATACTTCTGCTTTCGTTAAGTCCCCTTGAGATACTTGTGTAAGCATATTTTTTATGTTTAAATTCGCTGAAATATAATAGTGGCCAAGAAAAGCAATAAGTATTATAAAAAATGTTCGAGCTATTAACTTCATTTCCAGGAATTAAAAATTTCTATAAATTTTGTAAAATATTTATTTGATTTTGTTTTTATAAATTAAAAATTTAAAATATTTTACTGAAGATTATTTAATTTTAAACGAAAATTAGTATTAACTAATTTTTATAATTTCAGTACTTTTTTTAATAATCAAATTTTTTTAAATAAATAAAATTTACAATAGATCCAGAAACTTAGACTATTTTTTTTAATTTCTAAAAATATATCATTCTTTTTAACGAATTATTTATAATAACTGAGTGTTGTAAATCAATTTTAAGGAACATATAAAACGTGAATAAATTTTTATTTATTTTAAATAGATTGAGTGGTCAAAATCAAGGTCAAAAATATATAAAATTATATAAGTAGGCCCTCCTCCACATTCTTCATTCAAAATAACCTCGGTTTTTTCATTTATTTTATTTTTACTAATGCTAGAGTTTTTTAAATCGACTATTTCAAATAATATCAATAAATTTATTCTTTATACAAAATGTCTAAATATTTAAATTATAAAAAATTATAGTTCCTTCCAATCTTTATAACACATAATTATTTAAATTAAGAAGCTTGAGAATCCACTTTTAGGAAATTATTTTAAATTTATTTCCAAGTAATATTATGACAATATGTATAACATAACATTTATCAATTCCAAAGTTTAGGAATCATTTCTTCACAAAACTAAAAATTTAAAAAATAAATATAATATTTTTATTACATCATCGTAGCTGGAATAAACAATCTGATTATAAAAAAAATCTTCCTCCAAATGAATCTTAGTTCTAACAAATTTTTTGAATATCGAACTCAATAAATGTGTATCGAATTCAATGTTATTATTTGATAAAAAAAAGGCAATCTTTAGTGAATTTATACAATATTTAATTTAAATAAAAATAAAAAAAGATTTTACATCTTTTTCTATCAGATATCCCTTTTCGCTTATATCAAGATAATGAAATAAATCTAAATAATCATTAGAAATATCAAAAATTTTTTTTCTGAAAAATTCTTTTTTATCTTCATAAAATACCAACTTTTCTATAAAAGAATTTAATGCATTTCTAGTTTCTTCATCTAGTATTAAATTTGGATATTCTTCTATTTTATTAATAGAATTAGTTGGAATTTTATTCTTTATTTCCTCTTGTCTTGATATTCGATTCAAAACAATTTTCCTGGGATTGTCTAAACCAGAGATAAATAGACATAAAAATTTTTCAATCGAATTGTAATTAAAACATGAACAAAAAACTTCAATTTCTCTATCAGTTAAATAAATATGAAGACTTTTTAGATTTTGGTTCAAATTTTCAACAAAAATTGATTTTGCTTCTTTTATACAATTTTTTTTTGTTTTTTCATCATATGATTCTAAATCCATATTTCTATTTTTATGCGATAAATTTGATGAAAGACTAAGAAGTTCAATATCATTTAATGATTCAATATTTGAATTAAATTCAAAAATATTTTTTTCAGAATTTTTAGTCAGAAATTCATATAAGTATTTAGGATTGAAATATGATTTATAAGCAAGTTTATACCTTATCTGTTCCAAATTTTCTTCAGAATTCAAATATATTAAAAAATATTCTTTAAAATATTTTACTTTTAATTCAAATGGAGTAAAATTTTCATTATTTATAATGATATTTTGAATTGGGTTATCAGTATCTTTAGCCACAATAGTATTATCAAAATTTTGATTGAAAAATTCTTGGCAATCTAAATTCGTACTAAAATCTTTCGAATAAATATCAATTTTCCCAGAATTATTCTTATTTTTAGGGAGAAGAATTAATACATGATCTTTGATTGTAAATTCTTCTCTGATATCGTTTTTGGATTTATTTTCTCTTCCAAGAGTTTTTGATTTTTTAAGTGCTTTGGATATATAATAATCTTCAATTATATCATTCGATATTGAAAAAATCTTTTCAAATTCGAGAATTGTTATGTACTGCATATTTTCATTATAATTTTTACTTTTAAAAATATTAAGAAAATCAAAAAAAAGTTTAATTTCGGAGTCATTAAGAAATATATAATTTTGATGATCTTGAATTTTCTCAGAATCTTCATTATATGTCATATCATTGTTTATGAAATTCTTAAAATCTTCAAAAGAAAATTTATTTTTATTATTCTTGTCTAAATTTAGAAAAATATCAAAGATTTCAATATTGTAAACCACATATAGATCATTTAATTTATTGTGAAAAAAGTTTAAAAATTTTAGGTAATCCGTTAATAAATTTATAAAAATAAAATTCAAATTCTCTTTCTCTATAACAATTAATTCTTTTGTAATGAAATCATATTTATTATTAATATAAGAATAGATATTTTTTTCAACTTTAAAATTAAGTAAACCGAGAAATTCATTAAAATTAAGTTTTTGATCACAATCCTCATCATGTAAAATTATCATTTTTTGAGCTTCTTTTTCAAATTCCTTTTGATATTCTGAATTAAATGAATATTTTTTAGAGAAAAGACTGCATTCATTTTTATAATTTCCTACAAAACATAAGATATTTAATGGAAGAATTGATTGATTATTTGAAGAAATTCTATTAAATAAAAAAAATAAATTTTGAATTATTAACTCAATAATAAAATTCTTATTTTCATTAGGATTATTTTTATTTATTAAATCTTTTTTCATTAATTCTTCTACTAAAGTTTCTTTTAAATATTTGATAAAAAAAGATTTTAGGTATTTAATTTGTTTTAAATAAGGAAGAATTTCATCAATAAATTGAATAAAGTATTTGTTATTATTTTTGTTTCCTATTTCATACTTGAAATTAGATTTTCGCTCTTTTATAGAATTGAGGTTTTCTTGAGACTCCATAGGAATCGCTTTATCAATTGCGGTAATATCATTTTCAATTGAATTTTCGTTATAATTTTTTGAAAAATTAGGTGAATTATTGAAATCTTCAAAATTACTTGATACAGATTCTCCCTGTAAACATTAGTATTTGATGTTTTATATTACTTTTAATCTATATTTGTATGAATTTTTACTTTTTTCTTGAAAATCATTCTTCATGAAATAAATATAAATTTATTAATCAAATAATCCAATCATTTTTTTATTAGATGAAAAACAGATTTTATTCTAATTAATGAAAAAATTAAGAATATTATTACCAATAAATTTATCTTAAATTAATTAGATAAAAAATTTTAAATCCAAAGTAAAAGAACAACTCAATAGTCTTATTCAAAGAAAGAAGAGCTAGATTTAAATTTAAGGGAAAAGATTTAGAATTAAAGTAATATATAAAAATTATTTTGAATTCGAAATTTTAAATTACTAATTACTTGAATTATAAATTATTTGATGAATTTATAAGATATTATCCAATTCATAAAAAATTTAAGAACATGTATATTTTTTTCAATTTTGTTTCTTCATTTAAAATATTTTTATTAACTAACTTTATTAAGAATTTGATTAATTTTCAAATGAAATATTTCAATTCTAAAATAAAATTCGATGATTTTAATTAATTATTGAAAATAATAAATTTACTCTAAACGCTAAAAAAATTTTTAATTGTTAAATTTATACAAAGAATTAAATTTATACGCTGCTTCTAATAATTAGGAGTTTTTTCAAATGATTCCCCCATCTTAAAATGAAAATAATTTGAATCAAATAAATTGTTTTCGACATTTAAGTAAAATTCTATCAAATCTTTAATTTCAATATTTTCCCCAATGTATTCACTAAAATTTTTTTCTTTGTTTTTTATAAAATTGAACAGAGTAAGTTTAAATATTTGTAACAATAAAATTAAATTTGTCTTTTCATTCTGGCATTCTACTTCATTATTATTATGATGGATAATATTTTGTTTATGAGTTTTAAAAACTTTTTCACAATTAGAATGCCCGCATTTTATATCTCCAAATATTTTTGCATTTTCTGGATGAGAGGTTTCGTAATGGTATTTAAATAGTGATCGATCTTTAACTTTATAATCACAATTATTTATGGAACAGTAATAAAATTTTTCAGGAATATGCTCTCTCATGTGTACCTATTTAAATATTCATAATTTAAAAAGTATAACAATATTAGAATCTATGAATCTTGTTTGATATTTTAAAGAATCAAAAATTAAAAAAATTAAATAAAATAATGAATCATCCATTTATAAGATATCAAAAAAATTTTTATTATTCCATATCTCAAAATTAAAAAATGGCCAATTATATAAGAAAAAATTGCGCATTATTAGATTTTTACTTTTGAATTTGAATAAAATGAAATAATTATTATAAGTTTACCTTATATTTATAAAATGAAGATAATATAAGTTCACAATTAGGGAAAGTGCATGGATATAATTTCTTTTCTTGATGAATAACTTTATGTTTTCTCAAATTTCCTAAGAAAGAAAAAGATTTCAAGCAATCAGGAAAATCACATTTAAACTTTTTATCTCTAAATTGACATCTTTTTAAATGTAAAATGTAATTTCTTTCTTTATAGAATTTTTTCCCACATCCTACATTTTGGCATTTCATATTTAGTAAATCTTTGCATAATTTTCCAGTATTTTTTGAGTTTGAATTTGAAAGATGTTCTATCTTACTATCTTTTTTAGGGACTCTTTTTAACTAAAGTTTTTTAATTAAAATAAATCTCTCTAAATATTTAGTTTCAAATTAATAATTAAATAGAGATTTAAATTTTTCTAAACCAAGATTACAGATTTTTTGCAATTTCTCAGTTTTCCATTTTTGGGAATAATTGTTAATTTAGAATATTTTCCTAAAGTGAATCTTTCTTTATTTAATTTTTTAATTTCATAATTTCTTTTTGCTGATGATTTTAGATTAATTGAATCTTGTTGGAGTTGTTGTCCTACAAAATTATTATTCTGAAGTTCTAAAAAAAATTTGTTGAAATTTTTATTTATTAATTCAATAATATTGATATTCATTAAAAAATCTTTTTGAGAATGATCTATGAAAGAAGACAAAATTTGAATATTATCAAATTTTTTTTTTTCGTTTTCTTCTTGAATATCATATTTATTGTCTGATATGTTCATTAAATTATATAAAACTTTTAATTTGGTTTTTGAAAATTAAAAATTTATTTAAAAAATATCTATTCAATTTTTTCATACCAATTTAATTTTTAATATAGATAAAAACTTTAATTTTCTTTTTCAATTAATTAAACATAAATGTTTCTTTTTATCAAATTTTAATTAAAATAAATGTTTATTTAGATTAAGATCGAGTTAAAAATGAATGTAGTAATGTCTTTTTAAAAATTTCTGAAATCAAGTTAATAAATAATTTTGAATGAAAGTTTAAAATTATTATCCTAAAAAATAAACGAAAGATTTATTAAGACCATATAATATAAAAATTAGAATTGAGAACAAAGTAATTTTTTAGGATTAAATTATTCAATTTTAAAAAATAATAAAATTAAAATAATTTAGCAGTTAATTTTGAATTTTTATCTATCTTTCATTAGATCTTTTTTAAGAATTCTTAAAATCATAATCAACCATTCAAACTATAGATATCTGCAAATCTCAAGTATTTTAAAGATGAAATAAAATTTTCGATTATTTTTATTATATGAGATTTAGAAGTAAAAGATCAAATAAAAATTTATGAGTATAAATTTTTATTTTATTATTTTAAATTGAAGAATTATTTAAATTTGTAGAAAATTCTAATTCCTAAAAAAGACTGTCTGTAATTTTTTAGGTTTATAATTCAAGAAAAATTCATTTATTTTTGTTAATTTAGGATATAAAAATATTTTCTTTAAAAAAAAATTTGTTTAAATTTAAAAATCTTTATTTAAAATTTTTTCTTAATTTCTCCTAAAATTTGTATTTTATATCAAAAAATATAATAAACATTATTTTTAATAAAAGAGTAGTGTTGTAAATTTTTAAAAATACATATGTGAGTTTAACTAAATTGGGGA
>Ga0194116_10004854_pt1 | contig 15100 bp, 14 predicted proteins | sample TA2MahsurfametaG_4_FD_148617 | JGI IMG/M metagenome (GOLD analysis project Ga0194116, IMG submission 148617) | Freshwater microbial communities from Lake Tanganyika, Tanzania - TA2015008 Mahale S9 surface | ecosystem: Environmental > Aquatic > Freshwater > Lake | place: Tanzania: Lake...
TCTTTATTTGAGTTTGAGTATTTCTGTGTCTGATCCATAGGATGTATTAATTTAGTTATTCATGCTGTGGCTCCTCCAAGAATCGAACTTGGATCTAACGTTTAGGAAACGCTTGTTCTTTGCTTTAGATTCATTCATAATATTCTGTATATCAATTATTTAAATTTGAGCCTGCAATTCATTTGTGGTATATTTGTGAGACCACATTAAATTATTGTTTTAAAGTTATATTCGACAATCCAATCTGTGGTCTCAGAAGGAATCGAACCTTCATCTAGCGTTTAGGAAACGCTCGTTCTATCCGTTGAACTATGAAACCTTTATTAGATATACGATACAAGCAATTTTGTACAAATATAACAAGTCTTTGTTTTTTAATTCAACAAATGATAATTTAAAGTATAAGCACTTCAAATAAAAATTATTCCTAATTTTCAAAATAGTAAAAATATTTCGTCGAAATGAAACCAAATCAACCTCAAAAAACTCCCAAAGAAAACAGGTTAAATTATATTGTTTTACGTTTTATCAGGAGCAAATTATTTAATGTTCATCCTGTTGATGAGGAATATACGAAAGATTTTGTTTTAGTTGAGTATGATAAATATTTAAAATATATAATTAAGAATAATCTTTTAAACAAATTACATCATCAATATAAGTTAGGGATTGATGTTTTAAATATAGTTGAGGATGATAGCTTCTATAGAAACTCAACATTCAAGGAATTTCCAACACTTTTTTATGCTCAACCAATTAAAAATTATTTGCAAAATGAAGAAAAATTTTCAACACAATCAATATTAAATGATGGGTTTGAAGAAGCATTTCCATTAGATGAATTAGAACCTACCCTGAATTATAAATTTATGGAGGACGAGCTTCCAAAAGTGAAGGCTCAGTTTATTGCTTTAGTAAAGAGGTATATTATTTTATTTGAGTTTAAAAATTGGATTGAACAAAATGGATTCTCACTTCCTAGTTTAGAGTTTGATTCTAAAATAGAAGAATTACCTAAAATAGATTCAACCAGTAACAGTAAAGATGAAGAACCTGAAGAGGAATTAGACTATGATTTGATGACGATAAAGAATTTTCTATCTTTTTTAGTAGAAGAAAAAATAGCTAACGAGGAAAACTATAACAAATTAGTCAATTTGATTTATAATTTTTTAGTTAAAAAAGAACTTGTCGTCCTAGATGATATGGTAAGATTAAAATCTGGAAGTTCCAAAAGACTAGGGTCTGCTTTGGGAGAAATATTTCGAGAATTAACGACTGAATCAATAAGTTATGAATATTTGTTACTAGGTAAGAAAAACATAAATCAATTTTCAAAAGTAAAACTAAAGAAGGAAAAATTCCAAAAAAGTACACTTTATAAATATTATGCCGATAAAAAGCTCTGCTACAAAGAGTTTCACTAATCTCACTAATCTCACTTTTTCACCCACTAATCTCACTCTTTACATTTGCGTTAATTAACCTACGGTTGGATTTCAACCTTAAACAATTAACGTTATGAATAAAAATGATTTAAATGAATTAGTGACCAAACAGGATTTGGAGAATTTTAAATTAGAATTAAATGAAACTTTAAATTCTAGATTTAATCTGGTAAAGGAATTTTACACGCCAAAAGAATTTAGCTATAAAACAGGAATACCTTACTCAACGGTTGTCTATAAATGTAATAAAGGTAAAATAAAAGGATTTCAAGAGGCTCCAAATTGTTCTTGGTTGATTTATGCCTCTGAATTTGAACGATTTAAAAGATTAGCTGATGAAAATCTTGATTTTAGACCATGAAAATTTATTGAAACAATAAATTTTGAGTAAAAATAGAATAAATATTGAAATTGGTGGCTGGCTACCCAAAAAAACCGTAATGCGTTTTTTTGATTATGGGGAAACCCAAATGCGTCAGCTCGAAAAAGAATTTAACCTTGAAACATCTAAAATCAAGGCGAGAAAATTCTATTCTGTAAAGTCAATTATTAACCTCATCGAACAACATAAACAAATAAAAAAATGAAACAATATAAACTCTGGAGATTTGAAGTCCTTTCGGGAGCGTCTATAGAAAGTGATAAGTCGGGACAAATACCTCAAAAAGCAAAATATAGAAAGTATTATGTTAATCTTGATACAGCAGAGATAAGTCATATAACCGACCTCGAAAGTAGAAAGTATAAACGCAATAAACACATTACGAATTTCGTAAATGAATACATTAAGGAATTTAAAAAACAAAATGTTTCAGTTCTCTCCTTCGTTGTAAAAGAGTCTAAATACTCCTCAGTTTCCCAATTTATAAATATGATTGGAAAAAAACTAAAGCGAAAACAAGTTGAAAAGTTAGGTTATGTTTGGGTTCGTGATGTAGGGGAGATTGTTTTTGAGAAACATTTTCATGTAGTAATTGCAACTTCTCGAATTACAGCTGAAGTGTTTAAAGGTTTATTTTCTAAAAAAAGACATTCATTCTATGATGTTGAATTTTTACGAAATCCTAAAGGGATGAGAGCCTATCTTACAAGAAAAGATTTGTACGGAATTAAGAGACAACGACCTTTTGGAAGGTCAAAGGAGTTTAAAAAGCAAATCACAACGTATTAAATACGCAACAAAGCATAATCTTCTGCCTATGAATAGATACTATTACATATTCTAAATACACGAAAACGCACGAAAACGCACGAAAATGCAAATTGGCTTTGAATCAGTATATCGAGGCGTTACTTTTGGTTTAATAACTTTAAAATAAAAAAATGAAAAGGAATGATTTACTAACAGGAGAGTCTTTTGCACCTAAAAGAATTACGCAAAAGTTTGCACGTGCAGAGAACAGAATTAAATTTCATAATCAAAAGGCAAATAAACTTCGACATAGTGTTATGTTCGTTAATACCCCTCTTCAGAAGAACCTTCGAATCCTAAACGAGATTATGTTGGGAAAGACCAAAGGAGTATTCCACAAGCAGTATCTTCTCGGAAAAGGCTATTCTTTTGACGTTCTAACGCACTATGATTATTTTGAAGGAAAACGATTTTCATGCCTTTATCACTTTACAATACAAACAGTTGAAAATGACCAATTGATTTTTAATCGGATAAAAAGCAACAAGCAATGATAGACATTACAACAATTCAGACATATCCTGTACCTCCAAAAGTTTCCGTTTTAACTGAAACTAACTCTCAACTCACAGTTGAAAATAGCAGATTAAAAAGAACTTTAATGATTTCAGGTGTTGTCGCAATAGGAATAATTACATATTTCATAATAAAGAGAAACTATGAATACAAGTCAAGAGAAAAAAATCAAATTAAAGGATATTGAAAAAATAATTGATGATAACCCAATTATAAAAAAGGTTATTTACATCGCTGTTTTTTTTGGGGCAATATATGTTGCAGGCAAATTTGCCAATGGAATGGCAACAGCGGTTCGAGGATTCAAAAACTTGAGTTCAGCTTTTAAAGGTCACTAGTTGATTGTTTGTATAAAATTAGACTATAGGTTAATCATGCGCTTAAATGAAAAATCAAATAACTCTACTTCATAGCTAAAATGTCAAATAATAAGATACTAACCTAAAAATGTACAAAATGAAAGTAATTTATGGAAGGATTTCAACGGCTGAACAAAATGAAGCTCGTCAGATGGTAAAAGGAGAAATGTCATTCATTGATAAGTGTTCAGGAGCAGTTCCATTTAAGGAAAGACCTCAAGCAAAAAAACTAATGGAGTTCTTAAAAGTAAATCCCACTTATGAAACTGTAATTTTAAGCGTTGATAGAATTGGACGTTCAACTTTGGATATTTTACAAACCATTCAGTTATTCAAAGAGAAGGGTTATGTGCTTAGAATTGAAAATTTGGGAATGGACAATTCTAGCCCATTCTTTGATTTGATGATTTCATTGCTCGGAACACTTGCTGAACATGAACGACAAGTAATTAAGGAACGCTGCAAGGGTGGTATAGAGATAGCTAAAGCAAAGGGAATATATTCAGGTCGTAAAAGAGGTACTATTGATGACCGAAACCGAACCTTGAAGAAGCATAGTGATATTGTGACTTGTCTTAATTCAAAAATGAAAATATCTGACATTAGTAAATTGACAGGGAAACATAGAAGAACGGTAGCAAAAGTTAAGTCAATGATTTAAATAAGGTTAAAATTCCTCATCACTTCCTATTGCAGTTGAAATTACGTCGAAATCTTTCTTCAATTCATCAGAGGCAAAATAAATAGCATATCGACTATTAGTAACAGAAGCTAAAACTATTTCTTTATTATTTTTTAACTCATCAGACGCAAATTCCAATGCCTTACCTTTATTCGATACAGCTCGTAATACAACATCTTCATCATTTTTTAATTGGTTTGAGGCAAATTATAATGCTAATCCATTTTCAGAAACACAAGTTAAAACGATGTCTTTATCATTTTTTAATTCATCAGCGGCAAATTCTAGGCTTAATATATCGCGTGAAATTGAAGTATAAATTACATCTTTATCATTTTTTAATTTTTCAGATGCGAATCTAAGAGCCCACCCTCCTTCTTTCATTACGGAAGCTAAAACTACTTCTTTATCGTTTTTTAATTCTTCACTTGCATTTTGTAATAGCCAGCCTTCTTGAAGATAACTTGAATATTCAAAAATTTCATCAATATCATTCTCGTTTTTTAGTGCGGTTAAAATTACATCTTTGTCATTTTGCATCCTTGTAGATGCGAAATACAGGGAATAACCATTATTAGTAACCGCAGCCATTACGATTTGTTTATCATCTTTTAACCATTTAGATGCAAATTCAAGACTTAAACCAAAATTAGTCACAGCTGCTAAGACTACATCATAGTCATAATTATAATCATTTGGAGCATATTTAAGTGCTCTCCCATTATTTTTGACGGCTAAAAGAACTAATTCCTTATTGACATTTACAGACCCTAAAAGACTCAAATTTTCTATATTTTTTAATACAAGTTCTTGTTTGAAAGTAATATCATTTTTTAATTCCTTATTTGCAAAGTGAAAAACAATTGGATTTTTTGAAATAAAAGATTTGTCAGATTTTAAATCATCGGAAGCTAACATGAAATTACTAAAATCCATTTCAATAGCAAGTTGTATCACTTCTCTGTCATTAGTCATTTCTTCCAATGCGTAGGCAATGCTTAATCCATTGTTTAAAACTGCCTTAAGAACGACCTCTTTGTCATTTCTTAAATTTTCAGAGGCAAATTCTAATGCACGACCATTTTTTGATACAGCAGCTAAAACTATTTCCTTATTGTCTTGTAGTTCAACTGCTGCAAATTGAAGACTAAATCCATCTTTTGAAACGGCTGCTAAAACTACATCTTTATCACTTTGAAGAACTTTTGAGGCAAACATAAAACTACTACTATTAAAATAGTAAGAATGATATTGAACCTTATCCGAAATTGCAGCCAAAACAATATCTTTATCACTTTGCATTTCTTTTGATGCAAAGCCTAAGCTCCATCCATTATTTGTAACTGCTGCCAAAACGACTTCCTTATCATTTTTTAGATTTTCGGATGCTAATACAATGTATCTACCATCCTTTGAGACTTCATTGATTACTATTGTTTTGTCGAATCTTGATTCATTATTAAGTTGTGACTCACTTAAACTACTCTTAGAAAGTACTTCACGAACAAAATCAAAATCATTTTTTAAGCGCTCCGAGGCAAATACAAGGTTGTCCTCCTTACTTGCAACGGCTGCTAATATTACATCGCTATCATTCTTTAATTCATCAGAAGCATAAATTAAACTATATCCATTATTCAAAACGGCTTGGATAACAATATCTTTGTCGCCACGCATTTTTTCATTAACATATTGAAGGCACATGCCTTCTTTTTCAACTGCTTTTTTTATAAAATCTGAGTCAGTTTTTAATTTTTCAGGAACATCACGAAGAACATGAAAATTACGTTTAATAGCAGCCCAAGCAACTTCTTTATCATTCTTTAATTCATTGGATGCATACTGATATACCCAACTATCTTCAGTTATTGCATCAAGTACAATTTGTTTGTTGTTTTTAAGAATATTAGAGGCGTATTCAAGAGACCTTGGATTATTTGATATAGCAGCTTTAACAATTTCGCTATCGTTCTTCATTTCTTCAGATAGAAACTGTAGAAGATTACCATCTTCTGCCAAAAGTTTAGTTATTTTGTCTTTCATACATCAATTATTATCATCACGCCACCCTGCCAAAATCAGCGTATTGAGTTTTAAAATAGTCGTATAAAACTTCAGTTTTCACAACGATGTCACTATCTCCATATGTAGGGTAGGGCAATGACTCGAATAAATAATCATTGATAGCCTTTTTTACAGCGGATGAGGTTTGTATTTTATCTGCCCAGCGGTCAACCCTAAATTCATTTTGTTTAAGTCGTTCTAATAATTTTTGGGCGGTATCCTTCAACTTAAGCTTTTCATTGTCAGAGACTTTTTTTCCTTTATTTAACAAATCAAAAACGGTCAATTCATCGTCTTCCAAATTTTCACGCTCTGCACGCTTGTCTTCTTCGGATAAATCACCTAACAGCAATATCAATTGGTCGAAAAGTTCTTTTAAAGTAGCATACTCTTTACCATTATTGTAATTATCGATGATTTCCTGATAGCGTTCGTGGAAATCAATTCTTGTCGGATTGACATCTAACATTTTATCCAATTTCTTGCGTACCCTATCTTTCAGGGATTGCACGGCGATGTTCTTGTTGTCCTTGACTTTCAGAAATTCTTCCTCGATTTTTTTGAAATCCAATCCACTAATGTCTATTTTCTGTCCATACCCCTCCGCTTGCTCCATTGCGATATTTAAACTTTCAATGGATTGATTCACTACATATTGAACTTTTGATACAATGGAAGTAATATCGGCTTCATCTATGTTATCATTGAGCAAGGAGTACACTGCATTGATAGCATCTCGTTTTTCCTTGAATTGATAAATGGCATTATCAGGCATTAAGGCTTTGTATTTCTTGAATACCTCTCTCGCTAAAATGCCGAACTTATTTTTGCTTTCGTCTGTTTGACACACAGCATTGTATGCTTCTTGAATAGACTTGATTCGGTAAAGGTTATCTTCGGCTTCAATAATTGATTTTAGGTTAAATTTACACTCGTCCTGAAAGTAAAGTTCAGTAGCAAGTACCGTTTCGTTTAAATCAGCAACCAATTCTTCTAATTCACGCACAGGCGCTTCATCGTCTCCGCCTTGTCCTTTGCCTTTGTTGTCACTGTCACCGTAGATTGCCAAGGCTTCCAATAAGGCTTTGTATGTTTCAATGTAATCGACAATTAACCCATTGTTCTTTCCTTCATTCACACGATTTGCTCGAGCAATGGTTTGCATCAAAGTATGTGACTTCATTGGCTTGTCTAAGTATAGAGTAGATAAACTCGGAACGTCAAAACCTGTAATCCACATCGCGCATACAATGGCAATACGGAAAGGATTGTCTTTGTCTTTGAACTCCTTTTCAAGGTCACGGGTATTCATTTTCAGGCGGTGCTGTTCAATGTCCAATCCCCACGCCTCAAACTTGTCGATTTCGTTTTGCTCGTGGCTGACAATAACGGCAATTTCTGTTTCTTTTGACCAATCCCAAGCACGTTGTTCTGTCAACTGTTCTTGTAAATCGTCCATTTTGTCAATGACCTTCTTACGTTCTAAAAGGTATTTTTGCCATTCTTCGGTAATTAGGTCGTACATTTTAACTGCGGTAACTTTATCTATTGCTACAAACATTGCTTTGCCTTTGTAGCCCCTACCATTGAAATGCGAAACCGTATCTTTTGCGATTGCTCTCAACCGTTTTTCTGCGGTTAGAATGGGGTATTCACGAGCGAAAAGTTTTTTCAATTTATCCTGTTGGTCACTATCCAATTCTTCCGATTCAATTGCCTCTCGAATTTCCTCGTTAATTTGAGGGTTGTCCAACTTCAATTTCTCCCCACGATTTTCATAGTACAGTGGAACTGTAGCACCGTCTTCGATTGACCGTTTAAAATCGTATTTGGAAACGTATTCACCAAAAATACGTCGTGTGAGTTCATCATCCTTGAATAAAGGAGTCCCTGTAAAACCGATGAATGAAGCATTAGGCAAGGCTTTGCGTAAATTCATTGCCAACGACCCTCCCTGAGTGCGGTGTGCTTCATCGCTGATTACAATAATGTTTTCTCGGTCAGTGACGGTTTCTTCAAAGTTGAATTTGTGTATCAACGAAAAGATGTAACGTTGGTCAGTCTTTAGCAATTCTTTTAAATTGTCACCACTTGTTGCTTTAACATTAACATCGTGCACCGCACCAACTCCTGTAAACGTATTGTAAATCTGAGTATCTAATTCAGTACGGTCTGTAACCAATAAAAAGGTATAGCCTCCACCCAAGGCACGCAAAATCTTTTGACATAAGAACACCATTGAATAAGATTTACCTGAACCTTGCGTGTGCCAAAAGACACCTAATTTCTGAGCGTCCTCTTTTGAAATCAATCCTTGCTTGGCTTGTTGTTGCACTGCTTGGAAATGTGCTACGGCTTTGTTAACGCCAATAAATTGGTGGTTGCGTGCTATCAACTTAATGACTGAGCCAATCGAAGTATCAAAAAGGATAAAATTCTCGAACAAATCCATCATTCGGTTTTTCTCACAAACTCCCTTTAGGATGGTGTCTAAACTGATGATTCCCTCTTGTTCCTCCGTGATGCGTTTCCAATCGTGGAAGTGTTCGTATTTGGACGTAATTGCGCCAATCTTGCTTTCAAAGCCATTACTTAGAATAATGAACGCATTGCAATGAAACATCTTAGGTATGGTCTTCTTGTAATCGTTGAAGTTGGTTTCGTAAGCAACCTTGATTTTTCGGTGGTGTGCTTTTAACTCAATAAATAGCAAAGGAATACCATTCACAAATCCAACAATATCAGGACGCTTTCTACGCTTCGATTTTCCTTCAACCCACAATTGCTGAACGGCTAAAAAATCATTGTTAGTTACCGTATCGAAATCAAAGACCTTGATTTTCTTGTTACGGATAATTTCTCCTTTTTTGTTCTTGAACGTTACAGGTATACCGTCTTTTAAGTAATTATGTTTTTCGTGATTGATTTCAGCAAAACCTTTCGTCGCATCATCGCTGTTGATGATTTCAAATGCAGTTTCATAGGCTTGTTGTGGTAAATCGGGGTTGAGAAGTTGAATTGCCTTTAAAAAACGTGATTTCAATAAAACATCTGCTTCACTTTCACGCCCAAGCGTTCCCTCTGCACCAAAGGTTTCTCCCTGATACACATTGGCAATTTCCCATTGCAATTGATTTTTAAATATATCAATGCAAGTTTGCTCTATGAGTTGGTCTTCAGAGTATTTATTTGACATTTAGGATTTTTGATTTTTTGTGTAAAGGATAAACCAAATAAATATAAAAGCAAAATTATACCCAATAAACTCCGTCAAGTCATAACCTCGGAACAATTCAAATTTTAAATTAACCCCGTTGTCATAAACACAATAGAATGGCCATACAATTTTTCTTATATCAACATTACTTGAGTAAAATCTGAAATATAGCCTTTCAGAGGATGTTGAATAAGCAATTTGCTTAAAAAAATAGGCCCACAAATGAAACATCATCCAAGTAAAAACTAATATTCGTGTTTTTTTACACTTTATTGAATACTTGTTAAACATTTCTTCATTTATCGGCTTACTCAAAGGATGTTTGGGAATTATTTTCTTACCGTAATTCGAATTATACGGTTTTATAGATTCGGGTTTTCTTTTAATATGGGATAGTTCGGGTATTTGGTTCAATGGCTTTCTTTCATTCCAATCAGCACAAAAAATCAAACTATCTTCAAATAACCCTATATCGTTTAACTCTGCTTCGGTAAAAGCACCACATTCTCTATTTTTAACGTCAATGATGAAGTATTTTTCTTCCATTACTTACTTTACGAGACTTCTTTCTTTTTGTTCTACACTTCTATTGTTCTATTCATCAATCGTGGCAACAAAATATCCCTCGCTTCTTTGAGTTTTTGGTTTTGTGAAAGCAATGATGAAATCAAATTCATAATTGGTTCTATTTCTTTGTTAAATTCCAAAATAATTTCTCTATTAGGTTTAATCACTTTAATTTCTTTCAAAAAAGCCGCACGAAAAAAATCTCTTGCTGCACCCGTTCTTTTCATTAACAATTCCCTCATTACGTCTTGAAGGCTAAATAATTTATAAAAACTGTATTCTGAGAAATCATACAAAGTTCTTATAGCCCATTGGTTTTGATTGAGCAGTGATGGCAAATCCTTTTTTAATACAACTCCATATTTCCCAATGCTTGCACCGACCATAATAATTAAAAAATCGAGTTCTTCAACTAAATATTTAGAAAAAGTCGGCAACAAGTCATTTGATATATAAATTGGGTCGTTCATATTTATAAAAAAAGAGTTTGAATAATCTCTTGTTCTTAAAATAGGCACGCCATCATTCTTATAATCTTCACTCTTAAAAGCACAACCGTTATTCAATGAATATAAATCACTAAAAATAACTTTTTCCCACCCCTCAGGCAATCCCGTTTCTTCATTAAAAGGCGTATTCTCATAATTCGGGAAACGGAAGTTTACAAACCAATCTTTGTAGATGTTTTGCGCTGTTTCTTCCAATAATTTAATGCGCTTGAGGTTGTTTTCGATTAAATCATCGTAAGCAGAAAGTATGGAGGCAATGCGTTTTTGGGTTTGGAGTGGGGGAAGATTGATTTTTAAAGATTTTATTTGCGATAAGTTTATATTTGGTTGAGCAGATTGAGCAGAAACCGAATTTACCAATTTATAAAACTCAGGATTTACAAAATAATATTGTAAAAATTTGGAATATACTATTTGCACATTTGGTCGTATTATTGCAACTGCTTGATTTGTATTTGCAGGTAAATAATCTTCTTTTACAATACCCGTTTTACCTAAAGCCATTCCTGCTATTGAAAATAGAATGTCATTTTTCTTTAATTGTGACCTCGATAATTTTTGATTACATTCTTCACTTATCTTTAAAAAGGTAGACTCATCTACATAGCCATCTTTTGATATTCCTTCTGCTCTAATATAATTCACTCCATCATCGGTAAATTCATAACCATAGGTTGAAGGTGTTGTTCCTTTTGTAACCAATTCCGTAATTTCGTCAACAGCCTTAATCTTCCAACTCATAACCCCAATTCATTAAGATTCAACTGAATTTGTTCGGCAAGCGAAAGGGCTTCTTCGTTCAGGCTTTGCAATTCCACTTTGATTTCTGCCATTCGTTCTTCGTAGTCAAAGTCTTCGTCAATTTGCGGTGCAACACCTACATAACGTCCTGCTGTAAGGCTGTAATCGTTTTGTGCTATTTCTTCTTGCGTAACCACTTTACACAAACCTGCTATATCCGCATACTCACCATTCGGGAAACGGCTCAACAACCAATTGGCTTCTTTATTGAAATAAAGAATTTGGTCAATGCAATGGCTGTATTGGGAAAAGTCATTCTCCATTGCTTTGAGTTTGTCCAACACATTGGCTTTCCAATTCTTGTTTTTACGCAAATCGTCTTCTTTTCCTGCTTCCTTCACAAATGCGTTAATCGCTTTCAAGAAGTTGTTGTAGCCACGTTTTGCTTTTTTCAAATGGTCGGTAACTGTTTTATCAAGCGTTACAAGGTTCTTTTCGTTGTAAGCCAAGCGAGTTTTTGCTAATTCCTCTGCAACTTGTTCTGTAAAAGAAATATCGTTTTGGTCAATCGTTTCGTTCCATTTGTTCAACCACGTTTTCGGCAAGGCAGTTTCAAACGTTGGAAGGATGGCTGTTCGGTAATCAGCAACTAAATTTTGTGCTTTTGCTGTTAATTCGGTCAAGTGTTCATTTACGGTGGTAAAATAACCCTCAACTGTTTTGTTAAAAACGGATTTGTTCCCTCGATACAAACCAACTATGGATTGAATATTATTCAATTGTTCAGGCGTGAAATCGTGCAGGTTAGAAGAAACCTTTCGGTAAACATCACGCAAATCAAGCATAAGCGTTTTATCGGCTCTGTGAGCGTCTTTTTCCTTTGCTCGGTCATAGAACCACAAGGTACAAGGCAAAGAGCGTGTGTAGAAGAATTTCGTGCCAATGGAAACCATCACATCAACTGAACCTGTTACCACTAATTTTTGGCGAATATCCTTTTCGGAATGACCTGCGTCCGAAGCAGAAGATGCCATAACGAAACCTGCTCTACCATTTTCATTCAGGCAAGAGTAGAAGTATTGAATCCACAGGTAATTACCATTGTCGTTTTTCGGTAAGCCAAACGGCAAACGTGGGTCTTTCTTGACGCTATCCTTGCTTTTATCAACTCCGTCAACATTAAAAGGCGGATTCGCCATTATGAAGTCACATTTACCAACGAGTTCGTGTTTGTCCTCGTAGAAGGTATTCCCTTGTATAATACTTCCTTCCAATCCGTGCACAGCCATATTCATTTTGGCTAATCGGGTATTGGTATCTGCTTTTTCTTGTCCGTAGAAGGTAACTTTTTGCGAAGCATCCGCACCTTCGTCTTCGATAAAGTGAGCCGTTTGCACAAACATACCTGCTGAGCCAACTGCTAAATCCGCTACAATTCCGTGATTCGGTTCAATGATTTTCACAATGGTATTTACCAACGAAGGAGGCGTAAAGAACTCTCCGCCCTCTTGCGCGCCACTCATTGCAAACTTGTTTAGGAAGAACTCATAAATGCGCCCAAAAACGTCTCCACGCACATCATTCAAGGCTTCGTCATTGAATACCCGAATAGAGCGTTGTAATAGGTCTTTATCGAACAAGTTATAATCTTTCGGCAAAACCCCTAAAAGTGCATCGTATTCGTTCTCAATACTGCGCATTGCGTCATTGATGTATTCGCCAATGTCAGCACTTTCAGGCAAATTGGAAATAGTATTCCAACGGGCGTTTTCAGGCAAGTAAATTGCCTTTGCAGTCAGGAAATCGTTCTTTTCAATAGGGCGCACACCACGCACAGGATGCACAGGAAGTGTTTTTTCGATTTCGATTTTTGCTGTAACAAAACGGTTGTAAGCGTGTCGGAGAAAGATAAGTCCCAAAATCGGGAAACTATATTCTGTGGCGGTTAGTTTACTGTTTGCTCGCAGGTCGTCTGCTGTTTTCCAAAGTCGTGCTTCTAGTTCTTTTAATTGCTCTCCGCTCATTTGTGTGATTATATTACGCAAATATAATATTCATCTGATAGAAAATCGGAATCTGGATAATCATACTTTAAATGGAGAATGATTATTTAACAATTAAAATTATTGATAGCCTTGAGCGTGACAAATATTTTCAAGTACAGGTTCATTTATTTTCAAATCAAATCGTGTAGTAATGTTGCAATTTGGGCAAATACAGGTTAAGTAGTTTTGACTCAATACACCTGGGTCTGTTTTTAATAATGAACGGTTACAATTTGAGCAATTTAATTCGATTTCTGTTGTATTGTTTTGTCTAAATCCCTTCCATTTGCCCATTTCTTTATTTCTTATTTTATCAACAACCTTAGCATATCTTTGAGTTGTTGTTAACAAAGAATGTCCAAGAATTTCGGAAATCACTACAATGTCAATTCCCAATATTAAGGAGTTAATTGCAAATGTATATCTTGCTTTGTGAAAGGTAATGTGTTTTTTAATACATGCAATTTTCATTATTTGCTTTAGGTATTTGTTTGTTTGAGAGTTCTCCATTACTGGATTGTCAAAAATCAATCCATAAGGATTATCCTTATTTAGAAGCGAGAAAAAATTTTCTTGAATAGGTATTTTAACCCTAACTACTTTTTCCACTTTTGATTTGACTAAATTTTTAACAATATTATTACCTATGATATTTTCTTTTCTTAGAGTTCTTATATCCGAGTGCCTGAATCCAGTATAGCACGCAACTAGAAAATACCTTAATACATCTTGGTATTTTTGTCCAATTTCAAAGTCTCTGGCAAATTTACTGCTTTTCGGTTTTGTTATCATTAGTAGTTTTCTACTTTCATATAAGTCATGTAACGACTTTAATTCCTCTGGTTCAAGATATACTAGTTCAACTTCTTGAGGACTTCCAACAGAATAATTTTCAAAAGGATATTTTGATATTAAACCTAATTTAAAGAGTTGTTTTGAATATTTTCTTAAAAAGCAAAGAGCATGATAAATAGTATTATATTGCAATCCTAAATCATTTTTTAGATAGAATTTATATTCTTCGATAAAGTCATGATTGATATCGTAATAAGAGAGTTTTTTTCTAAACCCTTTTAATTGTTTGAAATTACTCTCAATAAATTTAAATGTGTTGGACTTAAAAGAGGTATGTTTTTTTTCCCATTCTATTCTTTGAGTTATAAAATCATAAAAGCATTTTGATTTTCTTCCATTTGTTTCAAGGTTATAGATTTCCTTAAGCCTAGAAATGGAAACTATTTCACCCTTCTTATTTAGTTCGTCAATAATATCCCCTATTCTAACTTTGTGTATATTTATTAACCTTTCATATTTATTTGATTCGTTAATATTTTTTTTTATACTTTTTTCAGCCCTATCGTAATGACTGTCTTTTATTCGTTTTCCAATGTTAAAATAATCTTGTTCCCCATTTAATGATACCCTAAGAAGAATAGGGAAAGTTCCATCTTTACTCACGTGGTGAGTTTTGCAGTCTAGGTTAATCGTATATCTCATATTTATTTATTTTAAAAATTTTCCATTACAAATTTGTGAGATATTTGTTAGATTGTTTTGAATCTATTAGATTGATTTAAACAAAATATCCAAAATATCATTAAGTAAATAACTGATTATTAGATATATTAGAGATTTAACTCTGACGAGCAAAAATGAGAAAACGTTTAGGAAACGCTTGTTCTATCCGTTGAACTAAGGAGCCTAAATCCACGAACAAAAATAAAGAAATTACAAGGATAAAATTCTAAAAAATCATTACT
>Ga0194116_10004857_pt1 | contig 15096 bp, 14 predicted proteins | sample TA2MahsurfametaG_4_FD_148617 | JGI IMG/M metagenome (GOLD analysis project Ga0194116, IMG submission 148617) | Freshwater microbial communities from Lake Tanganyika, Tanzania - TA2015008 Mahale S9 surface | ecosystem: Environmental > Aquatic > Freshwater > Lake | place: Tanzania: Lake...
GCAGTGCGGCGGCGGCCAGCTGCTGGGCGCGGCTCTGCACCATGCTGCCGGTTTCGATGCCGCTGGCACCAACGGCTGCTGCCTGCAGGGGCTCTGCAGGGGTGCGCGCCTGCAGCAGGGCCGCAGCCAGGCTTTGCTGCAGAGCCTGTTGAAAACGCTGCTCGCCGCCGGCTGCATCGAGGTGGCTGACGCCAGGACCTTCGCCCTGGCCCAGCGGCTGCAGCGCACCGCTCTCAAGCAGCAGGGCCAGCCTGCAGCGGGTGTGGGTCTGACCCGCATCAAAGCCGGCGATTAGGGAGCCCATTCAGCTTGCTGAGGCGTCGCTGCGGGCCTGGGCGGCACTGAGTGTTGCCAGGGCAAACCAGCCGATCAGTTGCACCTCGGGTCGAAAGAAAATAGTGTCGGTGAGCCCCTGCACGCCCAGGCCCGCCACCATGGCCAGCGCGGCCAGGGCAGGCAGCACCTGCGCACCCTCGCCTCTGATCTGGCGCAGGCCAGTGCGCACGGCGCTGATCACCAGACCCAGCAGCACGATCAGCCCCGGAATGCCCGCCTCGACGGCGATTTCAAGCGGAATGGAGTAGGCGCTCAGCGCGTTGAACTTGGGCTGCTGAAACAGCGGGTAGATCAGGTTGAAGGCGGTGTTGCCCGGACCGATGCCCAGCCAGGGGCGTGCCTCCACCATTTTGAGCGCGGCCAGCCAGACATTGATGCGGAAGTTGTTGGAGCTGTCCTCGCGGCCGGCCACCAGGCTCAGCACCCGCACCCGCAGGGGCTCGACCTGGGTCACCATCACCACCAGCGCGGCGCTGCCGAGCACCACCAGCAGCAGCGGAAACAGCCGCCGCCACAGCGGCGGCCAGCCGCGGGTCTGGCGCAGTGCCAGCAGCAGTGCCATCAACCCCAGCGAGGCCACCATGCCCATCCAGGCGCCGCGGCTGTAGGTGAGCACCAGGGCGATCAGCCCCAGCACCAGGCTGCTGGCGGCAAACAGCCGCTGCAGCGGCGGGCGCCAGCGCCACAGCGCCGCCACGGCCAGGGGCAGCACCGCCAGCAGAAAGCCGCCCAGCAGGTTGGGGTTCTCGAGCGTGCCGTAGATGCGAATCGTGCCGTCGGCGACCGAGTTGGGGTCAGCCCAGCGGGCCAGCTCTTCGGTGTTGCCATAGAGCTGGCGAATGCCGAGCACGCTTGTGTAGAGGCTGCCGCTCAGCAGCGCGGCCACGATGCGGTCCCACCAGCGGGGCTGTTGCACCAGCAGCTCACGCATCAGGGCATACACGCCCAGGTAGCTGATCAGTTTCAGCAGGCCTTTGAAGGCCGCCAGTGGCACCGGCGAAAACCCAGTGGCCAAGGTGGCGATGGCCAGCGTCGCCAGGATCCACAGATTGATCGAGCCCAGACGGCCTGCGGGTGTGCGCAGGGTCCACACGATCCACAGCAGGCCGCTGGCGCCGATCAACAGGCCCAGCCCGCCCCGATCCAGCAGCGGCAGCCCTGCCATCAGCACGCAGAGCACCGCACCGCTGATCAGCTGCAGGTGGCGGGCCAGCGGACCTGGCGCCTGATCCTTGAGCAGGCCCTGCCAGCGCAACAGCAGCGGTTCAGGGGAGGGCAAAGAGGGGGTCAGGGCTGAGCGTCGCTGCTGGGTGGATTATCCGCGGCCTCGGCGGTTTGCTCCAGGGGGGCAGCCAGCCGTTGTTGCAGCTCCACAAGTGTGGGCGGCTGGGCCATGGTGCGCCGGTAGAGCACCCGGTACACAGGCAGGTTCTGGCTCAGCACCAGCTGCTCGCGCTCGGTGGCGACTGGCAGCGGATTGTTGAGCCGCCAGGGCCGTGCATCGCCGCTGGGTCGCGCATAGCAACCCGTGGCTTCGATCACCTCCACCATCGGTTCGATCACTTCGAGCACATCGCTCTGCACAAACAGCTCGTGGTTGTTGTGCTGGGCAGCGGCGAGGGCCAGCGCCAACGCGGGTTGCAGCACCCGGCGTTTGTGGTGTTTTTTCTTGAACCAGGGATCAGGAAACTGAAGGCTCACCCGCGCCAGCAGGCCTTGGGGCAACGCTGCAAGCCAGGGCGCCAGGCTCACGTTGGCGTTGCAGAACAGGTAATGCAGGTTGGTGAGCGCCAGTGCCTGGCCGTCGGCTTGTGCGGCAGCCACCAGTGGCCTGCGGATCTCCAGCCCCAGGTGGTTCCAGTGCGGCTGTTGCTGCGCCAGGGCCAGCAGAAACCGCCCGCGCGCTGAGCCGATGTCTAGGTGCAATGGCAGATCAGCTTCAGCAAACAGCTCGGCCGGCCGCGGCAGTGGCCGCGGCAGCTGGTAGAAGCGGCTCAGCGGGTTGACGTGCTGGCGAACCATGGTTCAGCGCTTCGGCACCACAAAGCCCCAGCTGGCCGTGTAGCCATGCAGGTGGGTGCTGCCAGCAACCGGACCGATTTCGCCTTGGCAGAACGCCCCGGCGATCGGCGCTGTTGTGAAGCGTTGCCGGCATGGGGTGACATCGCCATCGGCGCAGCCATGCAGCCCCTGGCCCCGGCCCAGGCAGGCAAACAGCAGCGCGGCCAGCGGCTCGCGTTGGCGCACGGCCTGCGCGTCGAGCAGCTCGCACAGCTCGGAGCGTGAGGTGTCGCCATCACGCAGCTGAAACTGCACCTGCTGCCCCACCCGCATGCGCTCGGCCACGGCGACCGCGCCATTGCGTGGGTCGACCCCGATCAGGTTGCGCACCAGAAACGCCTGGGTTTCTGGCTGCTCAAGGCTGAAACTGTTCTGCCCCACGCCCAGAAACAGGGCGTGGCGCACCTGCTCACGCTCGCGCGGGCTGAGCTCGCTGAGGATCGCCTGCAACGCGGCCACGGGTGTGCGGCGCCGGCTGCCTTCGCTGACTTCGAGCACCACATTGCGCTGGGCCTGCACGACCTCCAGCACGGGTCCGATCGGTTTGCAGCCCTGCGCGACGACCGCATCGAGGCCCCAGCGCCCGCTCAGCAGGCAGCCCACGGCGCCCTGCTGCACGCCTGAACCAGCCAGCAGGGCCCCATGGGCGGCGCTGTGGGCGGCAGCCAGGCCGCCGACCTTGACGGCCTCTGGATAGGCGTAATCAAGACCGCTGATCAGGTCATTGATGCCCGGGCAGCCAGGGTCGACCAGGAGCAGCATCGAATGCTGCCCCTCGCTGCTGCAGCCGACCTGGCTCTGCCAGGCCTCGGCGGGCCCGTCGAGATCGGGCAGTTCACCGGGCTTGAGCACAAAGGGGTGCAACTCGGTCTCGGGCAGGTGCAGCAGGGTGATGCTCAGGGCCGCTTCCTGCTCGAGCTCGTGGGGGGTGCCATCGGCGCCGGTGCCGACCACGCCGCCACCCAGGCAGCCGAGCCAGTGTTCGGCCCGCAGCCGCGTCTGCAGCAGCGGCAGCAGCCGGGGCAGATCACTGGCAAAGCTGGCGGCGGCAAACACCAGGGCCAGATCGGCCGGCCCAGGGCGGCCCAGCTCGCGCACGGCGGCATCGACCGCGTCTTGCAGGCCTGTTGCCCGCACCAGAGCTGTGCGGCACCAGGCACCGGCCTGGCGCCGTGCCAGGCGCTCCAACAGTCGATGGGCAGCCATGGGCGGACCTTAACGCCGCCCCTGCCCCCGATTCGCCCGCGGATAATGGCGACGTTCCGAACCCCAGGCCGGCGTCACCCGTGAGCGAAACCCTCTACCGCACCCTGGTCTGGCTGGATGTGCGGCTTGGTCTGTTGTTTGCGGTGGGCCTGCCGCTGGTGCTGCTGATCTGGGCAGCCATCAAGGCTCAGCCGGCGATCCTGCGGCTGCTCGGCCTCTACTGGAAGGTGGCGAGCCTGCTGTTCATCGCCCTGATGCTGTTGGTGGGCAACCAGTCCATTGGTTACCCCCTGGTTTTGCTGGCCCAGTTGCTCATCGCTGCGGTGCTCTGGTTCTGGGTCGATCTCAACGAGGAGCTGCAGGACCTGCCCCCCTGGCGGGCCTTGCCGCTGACGCTGCGCATCTGGCGGTGGTGCCTGACGCTGCAGGCCCTGGCCTCGGCGCTGCTCGTCAGCACGGCTCTCGATTGCAGCCGCGGCGGGGCGGTGCTGGCGGCAGCGCGCTGCCTGGTGTGGCGTCAGCCGCCTCAGCAGCTCAATGCGATCACCGATCCGGCACTCGATTTTGTGATCGGCGGCAACTGGACCCCCACCATGGCTGCCATCGGTGGTTACCTGGCCCTGCTGGGCTACGTCGTTGGCCTGCTGCAGTGGCTGTTGGTGCGCCTGCCCCGCGCCGGCCGGGTGGCCGGTGAGTTTTGAGCCATGAGCCAGCAGCAGTGGCTCGCCCGCCTCGAGGCGATCAGCCGTGAGCATCCAGCTCGGGTGCTCAGGCTGCGCGGCACCCTGCCTGCCGGCGCTGCCAGTGCTGAACGTGAGCCCTTTGAGCTGTTGATCTACAGGGGCTTCTCCAGCAGCACCACCCACCCCACCGAGATCGACCCTGATCGCGCTGTGCTGCCGGCGGGGGCAACACTCAGCGGCGCCGAGCTGCTGGCCGCTCCCCTCAACCCGGCGGCCGAGCACCTGCTGGCAGGCCCTGCTGCCATCGAGACGTTCCTTGACCCACAGCGCTGGTGATCAGGGCTGCTCCAGCACCGCCACGCAGCGGCCGCACAGGCTGGGATGGGCGCTGCTGCTGCCGATGTCACCTTCGTAGTGCCAGCAGCGCTCGCATTTGCTGCCGGAAGCCTTGGCAACACGCACCCGCACGCCGGCTTCAACGGCTTCGCTGAGCACCTCGCCAGCGAAGGCACCGCCGATCTGCAGATGCGAGACCAACAGCCAGTCGGCCAGGTTGTCGGTCGCGGGGTGCGCTGAGCTTTGCAGCCAGTCCAGGGCTGCCTGCAGAGCATCGCTGGAGCCCGCGGCGGCGGCATCAACCCCCAGCTCCAGCTGCACCTGGGCTTCCAGTGAAGCCCCCAGGCTGCCTCCAGCGCGGCAGCTCTCGAGCTGGCGGTTGACCAGGGCCCGCAGCTCCAGGATCTGGTTCATCGGTGGCTCCAGCTCGGGGCGGCGCCAGGCTTCAGGGGCGCTGGGCCAGCCGCGCTCGAACACCGAGCGCTCAGCCACGGCATAGGGCAGGTTCTGCCAGATGTCTTCGGCCATGTGACACAGCACCGGCGCGATCAGCCCGGCCAGGCGCTCGAGCACCAGCTGCAGCACCGTCTGGCAGCTGCGGCGTCTGACGTCATCGGCTCCGCTCACGTAGAGGCGGTCCTTGGCGATGTCGAGGTAGACGTTGGAGAGGTCGACGACACAGAAGTTCTGCAGCGCCTGGAAGAAGCGGTAGAACTCATAGCGCTCGAAATCGCCTGTGACGCTGTTGATCAGCGCGGCTGTGCGCTGCAGCATCCATTGGTCGAGCAGCGGCAGCTGCTCATAGGGCACGGCGTCGCGCTCGGGCACAAAGTCGTGCAGGTTGCCGAGCAGGTAGCGCGCTGTGTTGCGCACCTTGCGGTACACATCGGCCAGCTGCTTGACGATGCCCGGGCCCAACGGCACATCGGCCGAGTAGTCGACCGAGCTCACCCACAGCCGCAGCACATCGGCCCCATAGGGCGGATCCTGTTTTTCGTTCTTGCCGCCCTCGACCAGCACTGCCGGGTCAATGACATTGCCCAGCGATTTGCTCATCTTGCGGCCCTTCTCATCAAGGGTGAAGCCATGGGTGAGCACCCGCTTGTAGGGGGCGTGGCCGTTGACCGCCACCGAGGTGAGCAGGCTGCTCTGGAACCAGCCGCGGTGTTGATCGCTGCCCTCCAGGTAGAGATCGGCGGGGTAGTTGAGCCCGCGCTCTTTGACCACCCCCGCCCACGAGGAGCCTGAGTCAAACCACACGTCCATGGTGTCGGTGCCTTTGCGCCATTGCTCCGCTTCAGCGGCATAGGGCGCCGGCAGCAGAGCTGCCTCGTCGCGCTGCCACCACACGTCCGAGCCGTGCTCGGCAAACAACTGCTGGATGTGGCTCAACGTCGCTGCATTGAGCAGCACCTCACCGGTTGTGCGGTGATAAAAAACTGGAATCGGCACCCCCCAGGTGCGCTGGCGGCTGATGCACCAGTCGCCGCGCTCGCGCACCATCGCTTCGATGCGGTTGCGGCCACTGGCAGGTAGCCATTCGACCGCGGCGATGGACTGCAGGGCAGCATCCCGGAAGCCCTCCACCGACGCGAACCACTGCTCGGTGGCCCTGAAGATCGTGGGCTTCTTGGTGCGCCAGTCGTAGGGGTAGCGGTGCTCGTAGGGGGCTTCGGCCAACAGGGCGCCCACCTCGCGCAGGGCGGTGATGATGGCGCCGTTGGCGTCCTTCAGCACATTGAGCCCGGCAAAGGGACCGGCTTCGGCGGTCAGGTTGCCGGCTTCATCGACCGGGCACAACACCTTGAGGTTGTATTTGCGGCCGGTGTTGAAGTCATCGACGCCATGGCCAGGAGCGGTGTGCACCAGACCCGTGCCGCTCTCGGTGGTGATGTAGTCGCCGCCGATCACCACCTCGCTGGTGCGCTCCAGCAGCGGGTGGCGGTAGACGATGCCCTCAAGGTCGCAGCCCTTCACCTGCAGCACGGGTGTGAGCGTCATCCCGAGTGTGCTCTCGAGGCTGCTGCGCAGCTCCGCGGCCACCAGCAGATGGCGGCCCTGGCCTGTGGCGCACACGCAGTAGTCGAGCGTGGCGTTGACCGACACCGCCAGGTTGGCCGGCAGGGTCCAGGGGGTGGTGGTCCAGATCGCTACGGCCAGATCCCTGGCAGCGTCGCCCAGCTGGCTGGCCAGCGCAGCCGGCAGCTCGACCACGGGGAAGGCCGCATAAACACTGGGTGAGACGTGGCCGTCGGGGTATTCGAGCTCGGCCTCGGCCAGGGCCGTGCGGGAGCTGGGGCTCCAGTGCACGGGCTTCAGGCCCCGGTAGATGTGGCCGGCCAGCACCATCTGGCCGAACACGCCGATCTGGGCGGCCTCGTAGCTCTTGTGGAGGGTCAGGTAAGGCTGATCCCAGTCGGCCCAGATGCCCCAGCGCTCAAAACCCGCCTTCTGCAGCTCGACTTGCTCGAGGGCATAGGCGTGGGCCTTTTCCCGCAGCGCCAGGGGCGTCAGGGATGCGCGTTCCTCGGCCTTGAGCCCCTGCAGCACCTTGAGCTCAATCGGCAGGCCGTGGCAGTCCCAGCCCGGTACAAAGCGCGCTCGCTTGCCCTGCAGCAGCGCGGTCTTGTTGATGATGTCCTTGAGGATCTTGTTGAGCGCGTGGCCCACGTGCAGAGCCCCATTGGCGTAGGGCGGTCCGTCGTGCAGGGTGAACACGGGGCCTGGGTTGTCCTGGCTGAGCCGTTCGTACAGGTCCAGCTCTGCCCAGAGAGCCTGCAGCTCGGGTTCGCGCACCTTGGCGTTGGCGCGCATGCCAAAGGCCGTCTGCAGCAGGTTGAGCGTGTCCTTGTAACTGACAGGGGTGCTGGCGGTCACAGGGACAGAGGCGGCAAACGGCGATTATCCCGTTTCACCGCGTCTGGGCCTCAGGCGGGGCTCGCGTTCTCAATCAGCGCGTCAATCTCGGCAAACGAGCTGACCACCACATGGTCAGGGGCATCGTCAGGCGCGTCCTGGCCGTTGCTGGTCGCTGCAGCAGCGGCCTCAGGGTTGTCAGCTCCACCCAGCGTTTGCCAGGGGTTTTGGGACCACCCTTGGAACTCACCAGTTGCAGCAGCTGGTCTTTGAGCTCAGCGCTGATCGCGACCAGCCGAGCCACCGCAGCGGCCAGTTGCTGCAGGTTGGCCTGCCAGCGCTCGGCTGAGACCAGCACCTGGCGCTCTTCGCCGCTCAGCAGCCGCCAGCGCAGCTGGGACACTTCAAGGCTCAGCCGCCCGATCAGCAGGCCTGCGCAGATCACAGCCAGCATGGGTGCCCCGGCCAGGCGCTCGCTGCAGGTCACCAGAGTGAGGCCAAGCAGCAGCACCACCGCGCCCCAGAACGAATCGCGCTGGCGTGAGAGCTCAGGAGTCATGAGCGGCACCAGCAGCACCACCAGGCCGCCGAGGAGGGCCAGCAATCCGGCAAGGGTGGCGAGCATTGCGGTAGCACGTAGATCTGCACTCCATTGTGAGTCACGCTGCGGGTCTTCGTAAGCTCTGGGCAATGCCCACCTGGCGGAATTGGTAGACGCGCTGGGTTTAGGTTCCAGTGGCTTCGGCTGTGGGGGTTCAAGTCCCCCGGTGGGCATTCGCGCCAGGGCCTGGGGCCCCTTAAGTTGGGTCAGCCCTGATCGATTGGGGCCTGCTGCACCCCCGGGTTGTTCACGACCGGGTTTTTTAAGAGCTGATGACCCAGGCGCTGCCTCAACCGCTGACTGCGCAGACGCCCGTGGCCCGCACCCTGCAGGCCGAGCCCGTGCGCTCGGTGCCCAAGGAGTTTCTGGATCCCCCGGCAGCGTTGAATCCCACGGTGGGCCTGTTCTTGGGGGGGTATGCCCTGGCCGCGCTCACCATCTGGGGTTGGTTTGTGGGGCAGTGGCCGCTGCCTGTGCTGCTGGGGCTGGGCTTTCTGGCTTTGCACCTGGAAGGCACGGTGATTCATGACGCCTGCCACAACGCCGCCCATCCCAACCGCATCTGGAACGCGGTGATGGGCCATGGGGCCGCGATGCTGCTGGGCTTCAGCTTTCCGGTGTTCACCAGGGTGCATTTGCAGCATCACGCCCATGTCAACGATCCCAAGCACGACCCCGATCACATCGTCAGCACCTTTGGGCCGCTGTGGCTGATTGCACCAAGGTTTTTCTATCACGAGCTGTTCTTTTTCAAGCGTCGTCTTTGGCGCCGTTATGAATTGCTGGAGTGGGGCATCGCCCGCGCGGTATTTGTCTGCATTGTGGTTGCAGCGGCAAAATATGGGTTCCTGTCGTTTGTGTTCAACTGCTGGTTCGCCCCAGCCCTGATGGTGGGCGTGACCCTTGGCTTGTTTTTTGATTATCTGCCGCACAGACCATTTCAATCACGCAACCGCTGGCACAACGCCAGGGTCTATCCGGGGCGGCTGATGAACTGGTTGATCATGGGTCAGAATTATCACCTGATCCATCATCTGTGGCCTTCGATTCCCTGGTTCGAGTATAGGCCTGCGTATCACGCCACCAGGCACATACTGGATGCCAAGGGTTCGCCCCAGCGCCTCGGGTTGTTTGAAAGTCGCAAGGACAGTTTTAACTTCCTCTACGACATTTTCTTGGGTGTGCGCAGCCACCGCCGCCGCCGCAGCAAGCTCAGGCCGCTGGCTGCGCTGATGCCAACCCGCCATGCACGCCGGCGGGTGCTTGAGCTGTTGCACCGCACCGCGGTGTCACCCGTGCGTTGAAGCCTGCGCTGATCAGTCGGCCAGGATCTTCGGCACCCGAAAGAAATCACCTTCACGCTGGGGGGCGAGATTCAGCAGGTCTTCGCGAACCGGCGTCGGTTCAACGCTGTCCTTGCGGGTCACATTGATCACTTCAACGGCGCGGGTGGTGGGCGGCACCCCTTCGGTGTCGACCGCTTCGAGCTGGGCCACGTAGTCGAGAATGCGCTCAAGTTGGCCGGTGTAGGCCTGAACCTTGTCCTCTGGCAGATCCAACCGGGCCAGATGGGCGACCTTGCGCACGTCGTCAGCTGAAATGCGGCTCATGCGGCTGTTGCGTGTTGGGCTGAAGCTACGGCACCAGCGCCTGCTGCTCGTTCAGCGCTCCTGTGCCAGAAACGCCAGCAGGTCTTCGGCCAGCGCTGTGGCGGCCAGATCCAGAAAGCGCTCGCCATGCTCGGCGCTCGCCAGGTAAGGGTCTGAGCCCATGCGCCCGTCGGGGTGCCGGCGGCGAAAGTCGTCGGGCCCGTGGATCGGGCCGGCGGGGGCCGGCTCGGGCAGCGGCCGCTGTTTGCTCTGCAGGCTGGGCTCCAGCGCCAGGGTCAGGGCGATTTCGCTGGGGGTGGCGTGGTGGCCTTCGCGCTCGCCGTAGAGCGAGCGGGCTTCGGCCATCACCGGGCCGGCCATGAACCAATTGGCTAGCTTGCAGCGCAGCTGCGGCGCCACCGCCAGGCTGCGGTCGGCGGCGGTGCCATAGGCCTGGGCAAAGGCCGCCTTGGCGGTGGCGATGTTGCCGCCGTGGCCGTTGATCACATAGATGCGCTCAAAGCCGTGGCGCGCCAGCGACAGCACGATGTCGTGCAGCACCGCCAGCAGGGTTGCGGGCTGCAGGCTCACGGTGCCGGCAAAACCCAGGTGGTGCTCGGCCATGCCAAAGGCCTGGGCCGGGGTCACCAGTACGCCCGTGCGGCGGCCTACCTCCAGGGCCACCGCTTCAGCGGTGAGGGCGTCGGTCCCGATGGCGCCGGTGGGTCCGTGCTGTTCGGTGGAGCCCAGCGGCACGATCACCCCCTTGCAGCGCTCCAGATACGCCTCCACCTCGGGCCAGCTGCGCAGCTGCAAACGAATGGCATCGGTGCTGGCGGCGGGCTCGTGGGGCGCGGTCATCGGGTTTGGCTCAGGCTGAACAGCAGCGTTCAGCAGTGATCTGCTTAGCATGGGCAAGCCTGCTGCCGTGGAGCCGATGCTGCACCGCAAGCTCGATCAGTTTCACCGCGAGGGTCGTCCGGTCTGGGTGTTCCTGCGCGATCAGCAGCGCTGGATCGAGGAGGCCACGATCACTGAGATCCTCGGCGATCTGGTCACCTTGCGCTACGAGGCTGAAGATGGCGACGAACAGCACAGCTGGGAAGAGAGCGTGCGGCTCGATTCGATTGGCGCGGTGAGCACCCGCCTGTCCTATGTGAGCCGGCTCACCAGCGCCGACGACCTGGCCACCGCCGACGACTGCCCTGAGGCCGAAAAGCTCGGCAGCTCTTAATGGGCCGTGCCGTTGCCGTCGTACTTGTCGGTGTCGTAGTAGCCGCCCTTCGTGCCGAAGAAAAGGGTGGCCAGCACGAACAGGCCGCTGCCGAACAGCAGCACGGTGCCCAGATTGAAGCCGCTGCTCTCCATGGTTCAGATCTCCTCGTCGTGAACGCTGCTGATGCGCCAATTCTCCCAGGATTTCCTGGCGTTGTTGAACTCTTCGGCGGTGATGCTGTAACCCGCTGACGCCGCCACCGCCACAGGATCTGCTTTGCCGTCCTGGAGGCGGGCTTCCAGTTCTGGTTCGTCGAAGGCCTGGGCCAGCAGGGCCTGAAGATCGTTGGCTGACATGGAGAGCATGCCGTTTGGATGATCGCTGTCTAGCGCCCGGTGGCCAGGCTGTCAGGGAGCAGAACCTGAAGGTTTGGTTGTGGTTGCTGACAGATCTGACTGGGCCGCATCAGGGCAGCAGCAGCCCGGCGCTCAGGACGGCTGGCATCGACTGCTGGCCGTTGCCAGCCTCCAGCAGGGCCAGCGCGACCCCCGCCTTGCCGGTGTACAGGCCCGGCAGGTTGAGGGATCCGGTGTCGACACTGAAGAAGGTGTACCCGCCATTGGCGATGGCGTTGCTGATCACCTTGCTTTCGGCGGCGCTCACCCGGGGCGACAGGGGCACACCGCTGAGCTGGGCATCAATCTGCAGCAGGCTGGTCAGGCCCAGGGCTCCGCAGCAGAGGTGAGCGGCGTAGTCGTGTCTTGTGGCAGCGATCTCGTCGAGCACGGCCAGCGTGCTCTGGCGGGCCACCTGCCGCTCGGCCTCCATGGCTGCATCGCCGAGCCCCGAGGCCTCAAGTACCAGTCGCGACAGCAGGATCCCCGGAGCCCCATGGCACCAACTGAGCATGAACTCGTTGGCGTCGTTGCTGCTTCTGAAGTCGGGCCAGTTGCCCCGTTCGGTGTCAAACACCGACCGTTCGTAGGCCACAGCGCGCTGGGCACCATTGGCAAACCGTTGCGCACCCGTGGCCTGGGCCAGGCGTGCCAGTGCGGCGGCCATCCCTGCCGCACCATGGGAGAACCCCGTCAACGGTGGTCGGCGCAGGCTGCTCACCGCCCCGACAGACCAACCACCGTTGTCCTGTTGCAGCTCGAGCAGGCGATCCCCGCAGACCGTGGCCAGGTCCAGGGTCCGGCGATCGCCCACCCGTAGCAGCGAACCCAGCAGCCCGCTGATGCCACCGATCACGTCGATGCCTTCATCGGCGCTGAGACGCTCGGGGCGCAGTTGCTGGACGAGCCGTTCGACCAGGGGGGTGGCCTGCGTCAGGCCGGCGCGTTGCAGCAGCAGCAGCGTCAGCAGGGTGCCGCCCGTGCCCGAGATGCCGAAGGGCAGATCGCGCACCAGGCGGAACAGCTGATCGTTGCTGTTGCGCTCGGCCAGACCTTCAAAACAGGCCCAGGCGCGTTTGCGCCAGCTCTGGGCGGCTTCGCCTTCGCTGGCTACCGCCAGGCGCGCGAACAACAGAGCAATGCCGCTGCTGCCCGAATAGAGCGAGTTGCCAATTAAGCCGAAGTGAAAGGACTCCCCGTCGGCACCCAGGTCCATACCCAGCCATTCGGGGCGGCCCTTGCGATCGCGAATGGCGGCATTCCATAGCTCCTCGCCAAGGCGCAAGGCTTCGTTGCGGTAGACAGCGGCTTCGAACACCCCTGCCTCGGCGATGGGCTCCACGGCTGCGGGAGTCGCCGGTGTGAGGGCTGCTGCGGTCGACTTGAGCTGCCGGGCCGCGATCGCCCCGCGGATCAGTTGCTGTTGAAACGCGATTTCAGCTGCATCCAGTTCGCTCAGGCGGCGGCGGGCGGCGCTCAGACCGCTGGCTTTCATGAACTCAGCAATCGGCGCCAGCCCTTCGGGCAGGGGCAGCTCCTCGCCGTCGATCGGGTGCTCAAAGAAGGGAATGTCGAGCCGTTCCATCTGCAGCAGCTCGGCTTTGAACATCGGCCAGTTCAGTGGTTTTTCGCTGGCCAGCACAAAGCTGCGGCTCAGCTGCTCGAGTTTCAGGCCATGGCTGACGGCGTTGCGCAGGGCGGCCGGCTCGAGCATCTGCCGCTGGATCGTGAAATAGAGCCGGGTGGCCCGCGCCACCAGGCGCCGGGGCTGGCCGCTGAAGCCATCGAGCGCCGCCAGCAGCAGCGGCCGCAGCCGCAGCGCTTCCTGCAGCTGCGCGTCAAAACCGTCGCACAGCTCGTCGATGAAATCGGTGAGCCGCTGGGGGCTGCCAAGCCCCACCGGCAGGCTGGTGGGCAGCTCGCAGGGGGCGGGGCTGCGGCCAGCCATCATGCCGTCGCTGTTGAGGCCCAGCCAGCCCGGCATCTCACGCTCGGGCGGGGGTGGCTGAATCCCCAGGGCGCTGATGTCAAAGGCGCGCTTCTTGCCCGCGCCAGCCATCAACCACTGGGGCAGCAGGCCCGAGCGCAAGACCGAGCCCTGCATCGAGGTCTGCAGGGGCGACAGGAGATCGGGATCGTCGCCGTCGTCGCTGATCAGATCGCGCAGATCGGCCTCCAGCAGGGTTTCGGTGTCGATCAGGATCAGCTGATCGCCGCTGGCGATCAGGTTTTCGTAGTGGCAGTCCGTGCAGCCCAGCAGGTGCAGCACGGCCATGGTGCGGCCGGCATTGGTGTAGAAGCGCGCCAGCTCGGCGTCATCGCTGCAGGGCTTGTGCTCCACCCACTCCATGAACCCGTAGCCCTCGCGGTTGAGCACCGTCAGGCAGCGCAACGGCTCCAGATCTGAGGCGTCATTGAGCGCCTGCAAGTAGCGCTGGTAGGTGGCATCCACCTGCATGTCCTTGGGCTTGTAGACGACCTTGCGGGTCTCGTCTCCTTCGCCAAACCGCAAAATCGCCACCGCCCGGCCGCCGCGGTGCGGGTCGCTGAGTCCCAGTTGAATCGATTGCAGCGGTGCCGTTGTGGCCACTTCAAAGTGCTCCAACAGCACGGCGCGGCTGTCGGCCACACGGCGCAACATCTCTTCGCTGCCCTCGAGCCACAGGCCTGTGATCATTGCCAGCAGGCGCCCCAGCACGGGGTACTCGGCCAGTAGCAGCCCATAGCCGCTGCTCAGCAGTTCGGCCACAAAGGCGTCGTAGGCCTCATGCAACGGTTCGCCTGTGCCATCACCGTTGGCACCCAGGTGGGCCAGCAGCATCTGGCCGGGGGTGCGCCGCTGGTTGAACAGCTCCCACAGGGCCTGATCGGCCGTGTTGCACAGGCGCTCCAGCAGGGCATCAGCCAGATCGAGCCATGCGGCTGGGCTCAGCGGCAGCGCGGGCTCCAGATCGGCGCAGCGTTGTTGCAGCGTCTGCAGTGCCCAGCCCGCGGCGGGTCGCCACACGTGCACAAAGGGTTGCCGGCTGCCGCGTTCGGCCAGCTGCTGATGCGCCGCGTTGGCAGCCGCGTCGCGGCCAGCCTGGCGCAGGGCCTGGAGCAGGGGCCACCAGTCTGGTGCTTGTGGTGCGGCCTCAGCCGGTGGATCCAGGGCCCAGCCTGCGCTCGCGGAGCTCAGTCCATCCCAAGCGAGCCTTTTGTCGAAATTGGCCGGACTGTCGGGGGCCACAATCTGGCGCCAGCCCTCGAGCTGGGCGCTGCTGAGCTGCGGGCTCCCGGCGGCGACGGCGGCCTCAAGCCGCTGATGCAGGCTCCAGCCTTCGCGGCGCAGCTGGGCGTCGAGAGTGTCGACACCCTGCACCGAAAGACCTGGCTGCATGGTTTGCACGAAAGCAAGCCCGAAGTTAGCCAGGGTGATCGGCGATGCCTTCGCAACCACAGGTGTTCTGCAGGCTTGGGGATCACCCTTGATCTCCGCCTTCGAGCTCGAGCAGGCCCGCATCGGCAAACCAAGGCGGACTCTGGTGTTCCAAGCCAGCCGCTGCCTGCAGGGTCATCCGAGGGTCAGTCACTCTCCACTGATCAGCACCCTGGTGGCTGTGCCGTTGCCCCCCATAGCCTCAACCCATCCCCAAAGCCACTCCCATAGCCACCACGCCCTCCCAGCATCTCCCCCAGAGCTTCTTCGCCCGCCCCGCCGAGGTCGTCGCCCCTGAGCTGATTGGCTGCAGGTTGGTGAAACGCCAAGCAGGTGGCGAGCTGCTGTGGGGCGTGATTGTGGAAACGGAGGCGTATTCGCAGCTGGAGCCCGCCTGCC
>Ga0194116_10004862_pt1 | contig 15085 bp, 6 predicted proteins | sample TA2MahsurfametaG_4_FD_148617 | JGI IMG/M metagenome (GOLD analysis project Ga0194116, IMG submission 148617) | Freshwater microbial communities from Lake Tanganyika, Tanzania - TA2015008 Mahale S9 surface | ecosystem: Environmental > Aquatic > Freshwater > Lake | place: Tanzania: Lake Tanganyika...
CCTACGGGCACTTTCAGCATGAGCACAGCCAGCGCGAGGCGCAGAAAGTCACCTTCGGCCTTTCGGCTTCATGACTTAGAGCCAACCGCAGCGGCATCCCGGGGAGCCCATTTTTTGGGAATGTGCATACGACCAGATGCCCTCCTACCTTGGCAACCTTACCCCAGACTCACAAAAACGGAATGCAATCTACTCATCGCAGGGCGCAACTTAAATCGATTGCTGCGGCTACGGAGCAGTTCTTGCACTAGGGAACCTCGTAGACTTCAACAATAGCTAAACCCGAAGACCCCGAGGCCCCACTTATCTGAACTGTATAATTGCCCGGGTTCAAATTAACAAGAAGAGCAGAATCCTTACTTAAAGCACCGAGGGCGAATGCCCCAACGCTGCTGAAGGCCGAAGAAAGCGTACTGCCGCCACCCCAATTATCGTTTGATGCAATTGTACTCTGCCCTAAAAACAATTCCATCTTCGGATCACTCATGACTCCCGAGATACTAAACGGTGGCAGGCCTAGCGTCGGACCAACAGCACGGACAAGCACTCTCTTCGGAACCAGTCCATTGATCACAAAGCCAGTGGTAAGTATCTCCCCGGCTCCGATTTTTTTGAGAACCGAAACGTTAATCAGCCTGGGCGTAGTCGAGCTGACTGCAAGACCCATGGAACCATCGTAGAGCTCCGCAAGAACCGCCCCAACCGCCCCTCCAACACCACTGATTTGTACCGTTAGCCCTAACGGCGGCGAGGGAACGTCTGGAGTGTATGCTATCGCTGCGTCAAGGGAGTTCGAGGAGATATACGGGAAAGCACCAACTTCTGACGAAAGCGATATGAGACTTCGACTGCCCGACCAGTTGTCATTCTCTCCAATCAATCTGCCACCAGAAAAGACCTGGATCGATGGATCGCTGATTGCGTCCCCAATACCGAAGGCAGAAAGCGAGGGCCCGGCTGCTCGCAGCAACAGCGGCTTAAGTCCCGCCGTACCGACCCCGCCTAGTACCGCGCCTACCGTGAAAACCGGATCGGAGGCCGATATGTTCGTAAGTAAAGAAAGATTCGAAAGTCTGCTGATAATATTTGTACCTGACTCAACCAGACCTAATTCGATTTTTCTAAGGCTCCTAAGAGTGGAGACAGTGCCGGCAGTCGACGTCGCATATACGCTTATGAAGTCAAAACGGCCATCGAGATCAAAGTCTGCTCCGCTCACCAACGGCTTATTAATTTCACTAACGAGAATTTCACTCACATCCTGGAAGCTACCATTTTTCCGGTTTATAAATATTCGGTTTGGCGAACCTGCCATCTGCGCGATTATGTCAGGCCAACCATCACCATCTATATCGCAAATATGCGGCCAAACAACCCACTTGTCACTGGCATTCCATTTGAAGCCAGCTTGAGCCGTGGCATCGGTAAAAGTGCCGTCACCACGATTCAAAAGCAACTGGAGCCCCGCCTTATCGTAGCCATATACGGTTCCATGATCCATCTGAATACTTCCTCCTGTAGTTGATAGAACCAAGTCAATCTTGCCATCGGAGTTGAAATCAGCGGCCTTAATCGCGACTGTAGTCGAGGTTGCTTCCAGAATTTTGGGAGGTAATACAAATCGTGGGTCGCGATTAAAAACTCCTTTTCCATTATTTATCAACAATTCATTCACGGTGCCGCCACCCGCTCCAAGGATAAGATCTGGAAACTTATCCCCATTTACATCCTGAAGTAATGATGAGGTGAATCCAGGAGAACTACTGGCTATATCACTAGGGAGTCTATTCGAAGCGTCTGTAAAAAACCCTTTTCCATCGTTTATAAGAAAACGCGGCCCATTCGGAGGGGCACCTAGATTGCTTAGATATATGTCTAGATCGCCATCTCCATCAATGTCGCCCACCGCCACGCCATGGGTAAAATAGAGACGCTGAGGCAATCGTGACGACGATTCATCAGACAACTTTTTGTCAACGGTCTGAATCAACAACTTTGACTGCTCACCAGGGAACGGCCTCATGTCTGTACCATGACCAACAATAAGCAAGTCACTCCGACCATCACCATTAAAGTCACCTACATACCAGTCGCGCGGATGCACCATCGTAACTTCTCCTAGAACGGAATCCGTTACGTCTGAAAATACTCCCCCATCGTTTCTGAAGGCTCGCAGGCGCGTTCGCGTTTCCGGAAAAGTCGGCGAGGCTCTCTGCGGAATAATTAGATCTAAATCTCCGTCGGAGTCGAAATCGATTAAAATGATTTCCGCAGGCCGAGGCATGGTCGCGTTAGGAAGTTGAAGTGTAGATACGGAGAAAAGAGGCCCGCCGGCGAGAAGCGTGTTTCTGACTGCGACAATCCCCCTAGACGTTAAGTTGAGACCGGCTCCGCTCATATCGCGGGAAACTGTCTCGCCTCCACTTTCGTTTAGTGGCCAGCTAGCAACTAATCCACGTCGCTCTGGTGGAGTGTCTTCCGAGAGATTTTCTGAGATATCGGAGACAGACCGAGCAACATTCCAAAACCTGATTTGGCGAGCGTAGCCTCGAAATGCGGGATAGTTCATTCGCCCATCTTCAAGAAATGCACTACCGATCCCAAGCGGAGTGACATGCGAGGCGAGCGGTGTGCCTAACGAGGTTCCCACTGCGACAATGACGCCATTAATTACAAGTCGCATTGTAGTGCCATCGAGAACACCAGCAACGTGGGTCCAAGTCCTCAAAGGCAGAGAAACAGGAGCAGTAATTGAGCGTGCACTTCCCGGAACTCCAGTACTTACACTAAAACGTATCTTTGTCCCCGTCGAGTCTAGATATAATACAAAACTTACGAAGGGGTCAGCCCCCAAAACGTTATGGTTTTTACCTATTAGCCATCCAGAGGGCGTTGCCTCCTCAAGGAAGAACCAGCCCTCCATCGTAAAGGAACCGGTAGGGGAAAACTCTGTAGTCGCGGGAGCCTTTAGTGGAGATTGGCTAATAGCCGTTGCATAGTTTTGGACCGGTGGTGCAAGTTGCCCAAAAATAGAGCAGCCGAGGACGCTGAAAACTGTTAGAAGCTTAAGAGCTAAGACGCAGGTTGATCGCATAGCTTTGGAGAGTGGTTGCCGCGGCTGCACAAGGAAGATGGTACCCCAAAAAAGACCTGACGGGGTACGGATTTTCGAGCCACCCCTAAGTTCGGTCTGGGTGATGGGTTGAGGTTGATACGACTGACGCTGGTTGTCCATCCTTGGCGGAGGGAAGGACCGGCTTGTCTAAACCCCTCCCGGCCCAACCCCCTGAAGATCCAGTTTCCTTTCAGCCGCCGCCCCAGAATAGGATTCTGGCCGTGACAGAAAGAAACAGGACCAACGTTGCGCCCCAATGAGTAACAAATGTAGTTTCTTAGGAGCGACGGGACGAACAACCGGTTGGCAGATGGAAGCCGCATCCGCCTTTCGGTGCGGGTTGCCGGTTGGCAGCGATTCCAGCCCGCGCCCGCGGTGGCACGTCGTTCAACTCTAATCTTTCAACTTTCAACTGCATGAGTTCGGTTCAGGAAGACCGCTTTCCGGCGCGGTACCGGCCAGTCCTCTCCCAGAGCATCGTCCTCCACCCTCATTTTCTGCCCCCTCAAATCCATGAACACCTCCGCTCACCTCCGCCGAATGCTCCGACTGCCAGCGTCGCGCCGCGTGACGTTCTCGTGTGCGGTCGCGTCCGCCGCACTGCTGCTCGTTGCTGATCTGCCGGCGCAGGGCGCCACCTCGCTCGCCGGCGGGGCCATCGTGAGTGTCCGCGTCAGCAGCACCGACTCCGGCACGTTTCTCCAGCGCGCCCGCGTCGAGCTCGTTCCCACCGGCCGCGAGGCGGTCGCCGATCAGTTCGGCGTCGCGGAGTTCCTCGGCGTGGCCCCCGGCAGCTACAGCGTCCGCGTGGCCTACGAGGGCTTTCCCGAGACGGTCGTGCCGGTGCGCGTGACCGGCTCCGGCCGCGTCGAGGTCCCGATTGGCCTGAAAGCCGATGCACCGCTGCAACTCGACCAGTTCGTCGTTACCGCCGAGCGCGAGGGCAACGCCGCCGCCCTCACGCGCCAGAAGAACGCCCGCAGCGTGGAAAACGTCGTCGCCATGGACGCCCTCGGCGTGCTCGCCAATGACAACCCGGCCGAGGTGCTCATGCGCCTGCCCGGCATCTACGCCCTGCCATCCACCGAGGGCAACTTCGACCGCCCCGTCATCCGCGGCCTGCCCGGCGAACTCAACTCCACCACCGTCGACGGCGGGCTGCTCGCGTCGCAGTTCGCGATGACGCGCAGCGCAGTCTACACCAACATCACCGCCAACAATTTCGACGAAATCCAGGTCACCAAGGCGCTGACGCCCGATCTCCCCGCCAGCTCGGTCAGCGGGCGCGTGAACTTCAAGACCAAGACCGCGCTCAATCTGAAGACGAAGCGCGAGCTCACCTACCGGCTGGGTGGCAAATGGTCGCCGACGATCTTCGACTTCACCCCGCGAAGGTTTGCCCCTGAGGCCCTGCCCAATTTCTCGCTCAGCTACCGCGAGGTCTTCGATCTCTTCGGCGAGGCGCGCAACTTCGGCGTCGGCGCCAATGCCGTCTACAACGAGAACATCACCCAGCGCACCCGCACGATCGCCAATCTGGATACCTCCGCGCGCACGCCCCAGTTCACTGAGCGCTTCCAGCGCTTCGACGGCATCCAGGACCGCCTCCTGCGCACCGCCAACGTCCGCGGCGACTTCCGGCTCTCGCCCGATGCGCGGTTCTTTTTCAACCTCATGCGCAATCTCCAGGCCCAGCGCACGGCCCGGCCCGAAAACTACCAGGTCGACTACCTGGCCAACATCGCCGCGGCCGGCCGCGCCTTCGCCACCAGCGTCAGCCCGACCGGCGCACCGTTGACCGGCGGCAACATCAAGCCGGGCTCCACCGAGGTGCTCACCGAGGTCCTGCCGTCGGCCCGCACCACGTTCGTGGCCAACACCAATCCCTTCGAAGCCAACGACCAGACCACCTTTCACCAGTTCGGCGGCGAACAGCGCCTGGGCGCGTGGCGGCTCGACTACCTCTTCGGCTACTCGCGCGCCGAGCGCAACACCGCCCGCCGTCACCTGCCGAATGCCGGTCGCAACTTCACCGCCAGCGTCGCCAACGTGGGCTGGATCCTCGACAAGACCGGCGGGGCCGACTTCCCCAAGTTCACCCAGACCGCCGGCCCCAGCATCTTCGATCCGCGCAACTATACCGGGGCGGTCGTCAGCCAGGGCGGTGCCAACGCCCGCAACCACTCCTCGTCCGGCGAATTCAACGTGAAGCGCGACGTCATTCTCGGCGGCCGGGCGTTGCAGTTGTCCGCTGGCGGCGCCGGCACGCGCCAGTCCTACGCGCAGGACAATTTCAACCGCCAGTTCACCTACGCCGGCCCCGACGGCGTCGTCGGCCTCAATCCCGTCACGCGCGTCAACGACGACGATCTCACGCGCTTCGCCTCCTCCCCGCGCCTGGAGCCGAGGCTCGGCTTCGGTCCGCTGCCCGCCTTCGATCCCAACAAGTACAACCACTCGATCGACCACGAGCCGCAGCTCTGGCGCACCGACCCCTACCGCGAGCTGTCGACGGCGCGCACCACGTTCTCCTACGTGCAGGAGAAGATCCGCGCCGCCTACGTGATGGGCGGCACGCGCTTCGGCTCGCTCGGTGTGCTCGGGGGCGTGCGCTGGGAGGAGTCGCGCAACCTCTCCCGCGGCTACATCCAGCGGGGCACCTTCGCGTCGATCACGGACCTCCAGGCCCGGGTCAACGCCGAGTACGGCACCGACCCGATCGTGCGCCGCGGCCAGTCCGACGGATTTTTTCCCAGCATCCACTTCCGGCACAGCTTCACGCCCAACCTCATCGGCCGCGCGAGCTTCTCGACTGGCATCGGCCGGCCTTCCCTCGGCGATCTCGTGCCCAACTTCGCCGTCAACGACACGCAGCGCGAGGTCACGATCGACAATCCCTCGATCAAGCCGATGTATGCGGACAACTATGACGTGGCGCTGGAATACTACCTCCAGCCCATGGGGCGAATCGGCGTCACGCTCTTCCGGAAGGATCTCAGCGACTTTGTCTTTCGCCAGGAGGTCGGCATCGTGGCGTCCGGCGCCGACAACGGCTACGGCGGCCTCTACTCGGGCTACGACATCATCTCCAACGCCAACGGCGGCGGCGGCCGGGTCGACGGCTTCGAATTCGAGTACCTGCAGCAGCTGACTTTCCTGCCCGGTGCCTTCCGCGGGCTCACGCTCCTCGTCAACTACACCCGCCTGAGCGCGCAGGGCGACTACGGGCAGGAGAGCGGCGGCGCGGGCGGGCTGGTGGGTTTCGTGCCTGACACCGCCAATGTGCGCCTCAGCTACAACTACCGCTGGCTCGCCCCGTACGTGCAGTGGAGCTATGTCGGGCGCACGCTCGGCTCGTTCAACGTCCTGCCGCAACTGCAGACCAACCGCCTCGAGCGCCGCATCGTCAATGTGGGCGCCTCGGTGCGCCTGCCCCGCCACGTCGAGCTCTTCCTCGATGTCTCGAACCTGTTCGATGAACCGCAGCGCACGGCGCACTTCGTGACCGGCACCCGCATCAGCACGATCTACAACGGCCCGTTTGTCTCCTTCGGCCTGAACGGGCGGTACTAGGCTGTGTCTTCAAAATCGTTTCCTCCTGTCATTCTGAGCGCAGCGAAGAATCCACTTGAGCTCTCGCACCCAGGCAGCGCCGCATGACCGCTGCTGGATTCTTCGCTGCGCTCAGAATGACAAATCATTTGAAGACACGCCCTAGTCCGCCCGCTCGCCTGCCCATGAAAATCATTCCGACTTTTTTGCTCTCGTGTGCGCTGGCCGCCTTGGCGCCGGCCGCGTCCGACTGGGCGGTGCGCCCCCTGGCGGATGACTTCGTCGTGCTGGCCGAGTCGCCATCGCCCAAGGACGTCTACTCCCGGACGCCGGGCCTCGCGCGCCTTTCGAGCGGGCGCCTGGTTGCGACCTACCATTTCTCCGGCAGCGGGAAGGAGAGCGGCCGCGTGCTGACGTCGGATGATCGGGGCCGGACCTGGGCGCAGCGCGCCACCTTTGCGTTCGGGCAGGCGCGGCCGTTCGTCGCGGGACGCTCGCTCTACGTGCTCGGAACCCGGGGCGACTTGATGATCATGCGCTCTGATGACGGCGGCGCGAACTGGACGCCGACGGCGCGGTTGAGCGAGGGGCTCGCGTGGCATCAGTCGGCGTGCAACGTGTGGTACGCGCGCGGCAATGTCTATCTGGTGATGGAGCGCAAGGTGGGCACGGAGAACAAGGCCTGGCCGGTGGGCACGCTGGCGCCGGTGCTGATGCGGGCGCGGGAGGACGCGGATCTCACCCGACGCGAGAGCTGGACCTTTGCCAGCGAACTTGTGTTTGCCGATCTCATCCGCGGCTACCGGCAGAACCAGCCCGAGCTGGACTTCTTCGGCGTGCCGTTCTTTCCGCAGGCCTATCCGGAGCGGCTGCCGGTGGCGACCGCGCCCAAGCGGCGCACGAATTCTCCGATGGGTTGGCTCGAGACCAACGTCGTCCAGATCGTCGATCCCGACCACACCTGGTACGATCCGGACGGCCGCACCTTCCACCTCTTCATGCGGGCCCACACCGGCGGTACCGGCTACGCCGCGCTCGCGAAGGTGATCGAGCAGCCCGACGGCTCGATGCGGACCACCCTCGAGACGGCGCCCTCGGGGAAGAAGGTGCTCTTCCTGCCGTTGCCCGGAGGCCAGATGCGATTCCACCTCTGCTACGACGAGGTGACGCGGCTCTACTGGCTGCTCAGCTCGCAAGCCACCGATTCCATGACGCGCGCCGACCGGCTGCCGGCGGACCGCTACGACCTGCCGAACAACGAGCGCCACCGCCTGCAACTGCACTTTTCGAGGAACATGGTCGATTGGTGCTTCGCGGGCCTGGTGGCCAGGGGAGGCTCGCCGCGCGAGAGCCGGCACTACGCCTCCATGGTGATCGACGGCGAGGATCTGCACATCCTCTCACGCAGCGGCGACCAGCGCGCGGCCACGGCCCACGACGGCAACCTGATCACGTTTCACACGGTGAGGGACTTCCGCCGGCTGAGATACTGATAAACCCCTCCCGGATCCGATCCCCTTGAAAATCCAGTTTCCTAGCAGCAACGACCTATGAGCGACATCAAACCAGCCGGCGCAGAAAAGAAAATCGTGGCGGGCATCTTCGGCATCCTGCTGGGGGCCTTGGGCATCCATAAATTCATCCTCGGCTACACCAAGGCGGGCGTGATCATGCTTTTGGTTTCGGTGCTCACCTTCGGCATTGCGGCGTTCGTGATGGGCGTCATCGGCTTGATCGAGGGGATATTGTATCTGACGAAGTCCGACGACGAGTTTGTGGCCACTTATATCACGGGCAAAAAAGAGTGGTTTTGAGGGCGGGGGCGGGGTTTGGGGGCGAGATCCGCAGGAATTGACAGCCGTTTATTGCCGACCAACGCTTGGTCACGCGTTCGCTTGAGCTTTTTCCGGTGCGGGTGGCCTGGCTCTTGGCATGGAACAAGCCGGGTTTTCGACGGTGGCCTTGATTTAGCGAAATACGCATGCATGCAGCACCTTACGGCTAAATCGTCCGCAGCGGGATATGTTTCCTCTAAACCCCTCCCGGATCCGATCCCCTTGAAAATCCAGTTTCCTAGCAGCTCACGATTCGGAATACGCTGCTGCAGGGCTGGGGTCATGGCGCGATCGGCAACGGGGCGGCGCTCAACCTGAAGGAGAAGGTGCAGGCGGTGATCGACCGGTGCGTCTTCGTGGAAAACGACATCGCCTTCCGCTGCCGCGGGGCCGGCGGCGAATAAACCCCTCCCGGATCCGATCCCCTTGAAAATCCAGTTTCCTTTCAGTCAGCGGCACGACCAGAACCGGACAATACAAACCCCAGGCAGGAACCGAGGACGGGTTCGCGCCGGGGTCGTGACGTCGATTTCCGGTCCCTGCTGGAGCCGCTTCTTCCGCTCACAACTACGCAGGCTCCGAGCCCGGCAGAGGAATTGCCAGGTCATCCGGCTCACGGGAGCTTCGAATCCTCTCCCAGCGGGCGGAACTGATCCGCTTCCCCGCGGCGGGCCGGTCGACGTCGAGAAGTGCCTGGCGCTATGGCGCGAGCAGATAAACCCCTCCCGGATCCGATCCCCTTGAAAATCCAGTTTCCTTTCAGTTAACATCATGGTGAAGACGACGGCCATCCGAACATTCGCCGGCGCGGCGCCGGAATCGGACGAGTCGCTGAGTTTCCGTCGGGATATCTTTGTTGACCGGCGCTTCGCGCCGCTATCCGGTCAGGCGGACTTGAGGGTTGGGGGACTATAGGGGTCCGACTCCGCTTTTACCCGGCACCCTCCCCTTAAACCCCGCCCGGATCCGATCCCCCTGAAAATCCAGTTTCCTTTCAGTAAACCCCGCCCGGATCCGATCCCCTTGAAAATCCAGTTTCCTTTCAGTTAAACCCCTCCCGGATCCGATCCCCTTGAAAATCCAGTTTCCTTTCAGTTAAACCCCTCCCGGATCCGATCCCCTTGAAAATCCAGTTTCCTTTCAGTGGTTCAATCGACAGGGGCTCGCCGTGCACCGCGCCTGCTTCCTGTTGTTCTTTCCGTGGCGTGACCTCCAACTCCAATCAAAAAGGGAGGAACGCGGCGGAAACAGCGTCTATCTCGCAGAGGATGAACGAAGATGTTTAAACTGCTCGAACAGGTCCGGGTCCCCACCCTGAACCTGCCGGTCGAAGCCCGGCGCAAGCTCTGGTTCAAACCGTTTATGCAATCCTATCTGGTTGTGTTCATCGGTTACCTGACCATGTATCTGATCCGCAAGAACTTCAACATTGCGCAGAATGACATGATCCAGGAGTACGGTCTCTCCATGACCGAGCTCGGCATGATCGGCCTTGGCTTCTCCATCACCTACGGGGTGGGCAAGACCATCGTCTCCTACTATGCCGATGGCAAGAACACCAAGCAGTTCCTGCCGCTGATGCTGATCCTCTCCTCCCTCTGCATGCTGGGCTTCAGTGCCAGCATGGGTGGTACCGGTTTCAGCCTCTACCTGATGATCTTCTTCTACGCGGCCAGCGGTTTCTTCCAGAGCTGCGGCGGCTCCTGCAGCTACTCCACCATCACCAAGTGGACGCCCCGCAACAAGCGCGGCACCTATCTGGGCATGTGGAACCTCTCCCACAACGTGGGCGGGGCCGGTGCGGCAGGTGTGGCGCTGTTCGGTGCCAACTACCTGTTCGATGGCAACGTGCTCGGCATGTTCATCTTCCCCTCCATCATCGCGCTGATCGTCGGCTTTATCGGCCTGCGTTTTGGTAGCGATTCGCCGGAAGCCTATGGCCTCGGCAAGGTGGAAGAGCTGTTTGACGAAGTGGCCAGCGAAGAAGATATCGCCACCGAAGAGCAGCAGCTGACCAAGTGGCAGATCTTCGTCAAGTACGTGCTGATGAACAAGGTGATCTGGCTGCTCTGCTTTGCCAACATCTTCCTCTACGTGGTGCGCATCGGTATCGACCAGTGGTCCACCGTCTATGCCCACCAGGAGCTCGGTTTCTCCAAGGAAGTAGCCATCCAGGGCTTTACCTTCTTCGAAGTGGGCGCCCTGGTCGGTACCCTGATGTGGGGTTACCTCTCTGACCTGGCCAACGGTCGCCGTGGTCTGGTGGCCTGCGTGGCACTGGCACTGATCATCGCCACCCTGGGGCTCTATCAGCACGCCACCACCCAGTTCATGTTCCTGGGCTCCCTGTTCCTGCTGGGCTTCCTGGTGTTCGGTCCGCAGCTGCTGATCGGCGTGGCTGCCGTGGGCTTCGTGCCCAAGCAGGGCATCAGCGTGGCCGATGGCGTCAAGGGCACCTTCGCCTACCTCATCGGTGACAGCTTCGCCAAACTGGGTCTGGGCATGATTGCCGACGGCACCCCCATCTTCGGCCTGACCGGCTGGACCGGTACCTTCGCGGCGCTGGACATGGCCGCCGCCGCCTGTCTGGTGCTGATGGCCTGTGTCGCGGTTGCCGAAGAGCGCAAGATCCGCCGCATCAAGCGGGAGCTGAAAGCTGCCACCCTGGCCACCCAGTCCGTCTGAACCAACGCGAACTGAAAGCCGCTACCCTGGCGACCCAGTCCGTCTGAGCCCCGGCATCCGCCCAAGCAGACCGGGCAGTCACTGCCCGGCAGCACGGTTTCACTCCGTAGTGTGCTAAACCCCTCCCGGATCCGATCCCCTTGAAAATCCAGTTTCCTTTCAGTGGATCCGATCCCCCTGAAAATCCAGTTTCCTTTCAGTAACCCCTCCCGGATCCGATCCCCCTGAAAATCCAGTTTCCTTTCAGTAAACCCCTCCCGGATCCGATCCCCCTGAAAATCCAGTTTCCTTTCAGTCGACTCCGTTTTTAACCGGCACCCTCCCCTTAAACCCCGCCCGGATCCGATCCCCCTGAAGATCCAGTTTCCTAGCAGCGGTGGAATTTTTCCGGTTCAGCGCTTGAACATCTTGTCGTCGGGGTTGCCGCCGCTGAGGAGGTAGGCGAGGAGGTCCTTCAGTTCCTCGGGGTTGAGAGAGTTGATCAGGCCGGGGGGCATCATCGAGACGGGGTAAGTCTTGCGGCTCTTCACGGCGGCGGCCTTCACGCGGGTTTTTTCGTCGGGCATGAATGGGTTGCTCATGAGCAGGAGTTCGCCGTTCTCCTCGCCGACCACGCGGCCGACGAGCGTGGTGCCGTCGGCGAGGTCGAATTGCTGGCTGTCGTACTGGTCGCTGATGACCTTCGAGGGCTCGATGATGTTTTCGAGGAGGTCCTTTACGGTGTAGCGATTGCCGGCTCCCGTGAGATCGGGGCCGATGCCAGAGCCGTCCTGGTTGAAGCGATGGCACACGATGCAGGCGGTGCCGATGTAGAGGCCCTTGCCGCGGGCGAAGTCGCGGCCGGTCAGGTGGCCTTGGGCGAGCGCGGTGGCCTCGGTGACGGTGTAGTTGCGGCCGGGGCCCTGAGGGGAGATGGCGCCAGCGGCGAGGGCGGCGGCTACGGGCTTCGAGAGCGCGTCGAGAGCGGCGCGTTCGGCGGGGTCGGCGACGAGGGCGAGGCTTTCGGTGCGGATGTTCTGGATGAAGCCACTGAAGCTGCTGCCGCCGCGCCACGGGGCGGTGCGGGCGAACCAGGAGAAGAACTCGACGCGGAGCTTTGGGGTCCAGCCCGTGGTGGCGTGCCGTAGGTTGTAGGCGTAGGCGATCTGCTGGCGGTCGGGGCGGTTCGCGCCGACGCTGTTGACCACCTTGCCGTAGTTGTCGTTGCGGGCGGTGAGCTGGGCGCCGCCGATTTGTTCGAAGGTGGCGGTCGGAGGTTCCGAAACACTGAGGAGAGGAACGGTCTTGGCGACGACGGTCGGGGAATCGAGGAAGATGAGCAGGGAAACGAGTTCGCGATTCACGAAGGCGTCGGCGTGCGGAAAGAGCGGATCGAACTTGGCGGCGAGGCGGGCGCAGGTGGCGACGTCGGGTTTGCCCATGCGGGTGAAGGCGAGTTGCCAGGCGCGCAGGAGTGGAAGTACAAGATCGGCGGGCTGCTGGGCGAGGTCGAGGCGACCGAGGGCGTCGAGGAGGCGCGGCTGGTAGTGCTTGCGGCCCACGCGGGCCAGGGCGATCAGCGCTTCGATGGAGGCGCGAGGATTCTTTTCGTTGAGTGCGCGATCGGCCCAGATTTCGGGCAATTGGCGCTCCAGGGCCGCGCGAGCCGCGAAGCGCACGAAGCGATCGGGGTGACCGAGGTGCGGCCAGAGCGTCGCAATGGCTACGGGGCCGGTACCCTCGGCGTGCAGCTCCTCGAGCGAGCGGCGGAGCATGACCTCGGGCGCGAGCGGGGCGGGTTTGGCGGGCGCGGTGCTCTCGTTGCCGGTGTAGGTCACACGGTAGAGGGCGGCTTGGGTGCGCCGGCCGCCGACCGCGAAGTACAGCGCGCCGTCGAGTGGGTTAATCACGAGGTCGGTGAGTGGGAGGGGTTTGCCGGCGACGAACTCTTCCCGCACGCCGCGGTAGGTGGCTCCATCAGGTTGATGGTGGACGGCGTAGAGCGTACCGTAGGTCCAGTCGGCGGCGTAGAGGGCGAGCTGGTACTTGGCGGGAAACTTCGCGCCGGTGCCGAAGACGGTGCCGGTGGGGGAGCCAGGGCCGAGGTTGAGGGTGGCGGGCAGGCTGTCGGCGTAGTAGTCGGGCCAGCGACCGGCGCCGGAGCGCCAGCCGTAGTCGCCGCCGCCGATGACATGGTTAATGCGGGTGGGCATGTACCACGGCGTGCCCTGATCCCACTCCATGTCCGAGTCGTAGGTGAAGAGTTCGCCGTTCTGGTCGAAGGCGAGATCGTAGTGGTTGCGAAAGCCGATCGCGAACAACTCGATGACCCGGCCGTCGGGGTCGGTGCGGCCGACGTATCCGCCAGGGGCGTACCTGTTCTTGGCGTGCCCGCGGGCATCCCACATGCGAGGGAGCAGATGATCCTCGTCCCAACGGACGGGGCGCGAGAGATCGAGGCGGGCCGGCAGATCGGAGTAGTTGCCGTTGGCAAAGTAGATCGACTTGCCGTCAGGGGAAAGGGCTAGGCCGTGCGGCCCGTGTTCGCCGCCGCCCCGCATCTCGCGGAGATAGGTGAACTCGTCGAATTGGTCGTCGCCGTCGGTGTCGCGGAAGCGCCAGAGGCCATGCTTGGCAGGGACCTCGCCGATCATGACGTAGAGGCTGCCAAACGCATAGAGCAGGCCGTGGGCGCCGACGGAAGGAGACGCGGAACCGTCGGTGGCCTGGGCGCGTTTGGGAGTGGGGCGGGACTCGGTGCCGGGAGGAGGAGTCACGTCGGGAACGGTGATGGCGAGTTTCTCGACCTTGGCGCCGGTGGAAGTGCCGATGGGCGGCACGGTGATGCGATAGAGACCGCCGTATTGATCGCCGGCGGTGATGCGGCCTTTGGGATCAACGGCGAGAGCGACCCAGGAGCCCTCTTCCTCCTTGGGCACGGTGTAGAGCAGCTCGACCTTGAAACCGGGAGGCACTTGGAGGGCGGCAGGATCGGTGGGCGCAGCAATGGTGCTCACGGCCGCGCGGGCGGCTTGTCCGGGGGTTTGGCCGGCGGCCTTGCGCTTGGGATCGGCGGCGGCCGCGGTGACTGCGATGGCGGCGAGGCCCAGGCAGGCGCGTAAGATCAAGGGAAGAGCAGGGGACATGGGAGACGGGGGAAGATGGGAAAGTGGGGAAGAAGGCAGGAAGAGGAAAAGGGAGAAGAATGAAAAACTGCTAATTCCGAGCCACGGGCAAGTGTAGCCGCTGCTAGGAAACTGGATCTTCAGGGGGATCGGATCCGGGAGGGGTTTGCTGCGAACCCGCGGCTGCTACCGCGAGGCCGGCGAAACCGCTTCGCGCCGCCGATCGGCTTCGACAGCCTCACACCAATCCGCGAGCAGTTCCCTCAGTTCCCGCGCCTTCTCCGGATGCTGCGCCGAGAGATCGGTCGTCTCCAGCGGGTCGTTGCCGAGATGATACAGCACCGAGGGCCGATCGGAGTCGGCCGGACTGCGCTCCGAACCGGTGACGAACGGCCGGCGAGCACGCGCAGCTCCGCGAGCGCCGCGGCCGGGAGCGTGCAGCCCTGCGCGCCGCTGTTGCCGTCCTGCGGCACGTCACTCCACCGCCATTTCAGCCCGAGCACTTCGCCGATCACGCTCCAGAGCTGATGCTCGGTAAAAGGCTTCGGCAGAAAATCATCGCACCCGGCGAGGATCGCGTCGTGGCGATCATTGGCAAAGGCGCTCGCCGAGACCGCGACGATCCGGAGCCGCGCGCCGGAGGGGCCTTCGCGCAGGTGTCGCGCGATTAAACCCCTCCCGGATCCGATCCCCCTGAAAATCCAGTTTCCTTTCAGTCGATCAGAACATCGTCACCGGCCACGCCTGCGGCGACGCCCGCACGAATTTCCTGCCGGTCGCGCACTGGATCGCCG
>Ga0194116_10004868_pt1 | contig 15074 bp, 14 predicted proteins | sample TA2MahsurfametaG_4_FD_148617 | JGI IMG/M metagenome (GOLD analysis project Ga0194116, IMG submission 148617) | Freshwater microbial communities from Lake Tanganyika, Tanzania - TA2015008 Mahale S9 surface | ecosystem: Environmental > Aquatic > Freshwater > Lake | place: Tanzania: Lake...
AGACGTTACTTACACCTACATCAAGCATAAATTTCATCTTCTCTAGATATTCAATGAGCGGATGCGCACTTACCTGATCTAGATGAAGATAAGTAGCCTCTGCATCATCGACTAGATAGAACTGATATTCAAGATGTCCCTTTGGATCAAGGATTAACGCCTCTTGCCAAGTGCCTGGCTCTAACTTCTCTAGATGCTGGGTCGTTAATGAGTGAAGCCAGCTAAGGCGATCTTTTCCAGAGATTTTGATTATCGCTCTATGAGATAAATCTGCCCAAGCTTGCCCCTTTGCAAGGGCTCTTCCTTCCTTTGCTACTTGGCCGAAATGCCAAACTGCTCCTTTATCTAAACCTTCATCTAAATAAACAGCGCTCATGATTTTTCACTGCAATTAGCGCAGGTGCCATAGATAGCAAAGTGAGTCACATCTGTTTTGAAACCATATTCATCAATTAAATTAGAGACAAAGCTTGCTGCGCTCTCAAGAGGGGCATCGCCAACAGAACCACAGCTGCCACAGACAAGATGAAGATGATGGGCATCCTCTGCCGCGTGATAGGTCGCACCGCCATGGCCAAGGTGGGCATGCTTAACTAAGCCAACATTTTCTAACGTCTCAAGGTTTCTATAAATCGTTGAGAGATTAATTCCTGGATGGCTCTTTCTAACGCTCTCTGCCACTTCCTCAGGGGTGGCATGGCCTAGCTCGCGCACCGCGCGCAGCACTAACTCGCGCTGCGGGGTTAGCCGCAAACCCTTCTGCCTTAACTCATCTGCGCGCTGGTTCACAGCTCCAGTCTAGAGGCTTGGCAGGTTATAGGAATTTTTTAGGTTTTTTTGAGCCTTAAATCAAGCTAGGAAGTGCAAAAAGTGTGTGCAATTGCTACGCAATTCTCTATCCCAGTATTCTTCCACTCTTATGGCTCGCCTTCTCCTTTTAACCAATAGCACTGGCGCTAGCGCTGAAGTTCTCCCTGCTTTAAGCCTTCTGCAACATAGCGTAAAAATCCTGCCAGCAGTGGCTTCAGTACTGGTGGATATCCCAGAAGTTGATGTTTTATTTATTGATGCCAGGCGAGATCTAAGCGCAGCTAAATCACTAACTAAATTAATAAAGACAACTGGGGTTGGCTGCCCAATACTGTTAATTACTACCGAAGGCGGCCTCTCGGCAACGAGCGCCGATTGGGGATTTGATGATGTCATCCTCGATAGCGCAGGGCCAGCAGAGGTTGATGCACGAATCAGAGTAGCAATTGGAAAACTAGAAGCGCTTCGAATTCAAGCAGATCCAACATCAGGTGAGATAAAAAGCGGCGATGTAATAATCGATGAGAAGAGCTACACCGCAAAGATTAAGGGTCGCTCCCTTGATTTAACGTTTAAAGAATTTGAACTTCTTAAATATCTAGTCCAGCACCCCGGCCGCGTCTTCACACGCGCCCAACTATTACAAGAGATCTGGGGCTACGACTACTTCGGTGGAACTCGTACTGTCGATGTCCATATCCGTCGCCTCCGCTCAAAACTCGGCCCCGAATTCGAAGCCATCATCGGAACTGTAAGAAATGTCGGTTATCGCTTCAACGCCAGTCGAGATGCTGCCCTCCAAGATGAACGCTCTTGATTACTTGCTACTCACGAGCATGATCATGATCCAATTGGTGAGATCTGAATGATAGGAGTTAACCCGAGGTTCCAAGGACGTGGAATTGGCAAAGCAGTCACAATTGCCAGATTAAAGCACCTTCGCTATGAAGGGATATTTAGCGCAATGCTCTATGTTGCTGCTGATAACACTGGTGCGATAAATCTCTATACCTGACTTGGATTTAAGGGGTGGGTGCGTGATGTCCTCTAAAAATATCACTTTGGCATCTTATCGACCCCGAGAATAGAAATAGGTAGCTACTACTCATAATGTATGATGATAAAACTTTATAATTTAACCGTCGGATTCGAAAGCAATAAATTTTGAGAAATCTTTGTTACTCTCTCAACATGAAATGGTCAAAATGAGAATATTGTTGACGGGGGCTAGTGGATTCATTGGTGGTTACTTGCTAGAGAAACTGGCCGAGCTGAATCACGATTTATTGAATCTGGATATTGCAGAAAAGTCGGTTGAAGAATGTAAGGCGCGAAGTGTTCAAATTTCACTCATGGACCGGGTAGCTTTGCAAAAGACCGTCCAAGAATTTAACCCTGAAATTGTGATCCATTTAGCCGCCCATACTAATCCTCCAAGTGAGAGATTAAGTGATTACAAAGTAAATTACCAAGGCACAGAAAATTTAGTTTTTGCCCTGAATAATGTGGTAGGTCTAAAGAATGTTGTTTTCATTTCAACGCAACATGTTATAGCACCAGGCATGTCTCACGCGGAACCAAGGGTCTACAAACCCTTGGGAGTTTATGGTGAATCAAAAGTCCTGATGGAGGAGTTGATTTATAAGAATGCAAAATTCAACTTTGTTGTCCTGCGACCAACTAATGTGTGGGGCTACGGAAATCTGATTTTGGAGACAGGAATTTGGTCTACTCTGAGGAAAGGAAGATATTTTCATTCAAAATCTGCGAACTGCATCAGAAATTTTGGATACGTAGAGAACGTTGTTTGGCAAATTTCTGAATTTGCGACGAATTGGAAAGATAGCTACAAATCGGAAATCTTTTATGTAGGAGATGAAAACATAAATCAATATGAATGGTTAAATGCTTTTTCAAAAGCATTTGGTCACGGGAATCTTCGTATGATTCCAAATGTTCTTTTGATTGCCATTTCTAAACTCGGCGATTTACTAGAGGTGATGAAAGTTCGCTTCCCACTTAACTCAGCAAGATACAAGAACATGATTACTAATAATCAAGTTCCTATTGAAAAGACGTTTGCAGCGGTAGGTCGAGGACCATTTCCATTAGATGTGGCCGTTGAAAAAACCGTAAAGCTTTTAGCCATGAGAGCGATTAATCATGATCGCTAAATTCAAAAGGAAATACAGAAATAATGCTATCTTTCGACGTGCATGGACCTTGTTTAAGCATCTTTATTACTCTGAGAAATTACTTGTGAACGAGCACCAACAGTTAATGTCTTTTTTGAAAGAGTATAAAGTCAATTTCGTTCTAGACGTTGGCGCTAATGTTGGCCAATTTGCTGTAGATATTAGAGATGCGGGTTACACGGGTGAATTGTTGTCGTTTGAACCAGAACCAATCGCCTTCAACACTTTATCCCTAAAATCTTCAAAAGACAAAAAGTGGCATGTCTACAATCTTGCGTTATCTAATTCCAATTGTCTAGCAAATTTTCATGTATCTAGTGATGATGCATTAAGTAGCTCACTCAATTTCCCAACACAACTACAGTTGAATACCTATCCAAAGTCAGCAACTTCTAAAGACATTCTAGTGAATTGCGTAACACTTGATGGTTACATCGGAAAGTTTCATGATGATAGAGAATCTAAAGTAATTGCTTTAAAACTTGACGTACAAGGACATGAACTCAAAGTGCTGGAAGGTGCTAAAGAAGTACTTCAGGAGATATCACTTATTTATTGTGAAGTGTCCTTCAGTTATCTGTATGAAAGTCAACCATCTTTTTTCGAACTCCTAGATTTCTTAGACAAAGTTGGATTTGAACTAGTTGATATCAGAAATCTCAAATATAGTTCGAAAAGACTTGTTCAATCGGATTTAATCTTAGTTAAAAAAAGTATTTGACCGAATACATCCCATTTGTCATCGAGTTATTTGTCTAAAATACAGAACTGCAAATACGAAGTAACTCAGTGATACAACATTCGAGAACGAGGTGCCAGATAAAAGAGGGTCCAACTCCTAACAATCCAGCGATATAAAGGATCAGTGAGGAAAATTGGACCTTTGCGGCGTCGATTGGCCGATTGACCCCCTTAGAAGTTCGCCTGCCAAGTATGCGAATGCTCTAAATAAAGGCAGAATGGGGAAGGGAAGTCAAGACGTGTAGAGAGCCTATATTTCTTAACAATTGAATCCCGAATGAAGACTCATCAGGAGTCTCATATAAATATTCAGGATCTCTAGAATATTGCTAGAAAAATAGCCTGATTAATGTCTTGATTGAGATAAAAGTATAGAATCCGGAGGTGTTTTTAAAGCGCTGGACTTTGTATGGGGCAAAGAAAATACTTGGTGTTAAGAATACTGTAGACTTAGCAATTCTCATCAGATATCTCACACATGCAAAGTTTGTTGTAAAGCAACTAAAACTCAGTCATTCGCAAATAAGTCAAGACGTTTTCGTGCTTTCTGAATTACAGAAAGTAAAGCCAATGAGAGAATTCCAATTTTTTGTTGAATTCGGTGCTACCAACGGCAAAGAGTTGTCAAATACGTATTTACTTGAAAAGTTTTATAGTTGGAAAGGAATTTTGGTTGAACCCGCAAAGGTTTGGCATGATAGTCTTAAGGAAAATAGGAACTGTATAATTGACTATAGGTGCGTCAGTTCAACTACAGGTGAAAGAGTTCCCTTTGTGCAAAGCTCGGAGCCCGTTTACTCAACGCTATATCATTTCTCAGATCCTAATCATCACGTTGATAAAAGGATAGCTGGTGAAACTTATGATATTGAAACTATAACCCTTAATGATCTTCTTGAAGAGCACAAAGCTCCTGTGTTAATTGACTATTTGTCTATAGATACAGAAGGAAGTGAATACGACATACTTAAGAACGTCAATTTTTCAAAGTGGAAATTTAGAATAATAACAGTAGAGCATAATTATAACGCAAATAGGAAATCCATATTTGACTTACTAACCCAAAATGGGTATGAACGAGTATTGACAAATAAGACTTTAATGGACGATTGGTATATTCTGACGAAGAGAGTGCACTTCCCAAAAAAAGCCGCAGATTCGATTAGCGTTCGTGAAAATTACCAAAGGAATTGAATTGTTTATACTGCAATTATGACCCAGTAGATCAGGATCGACTTGGCAATTCAATATCATTCGAGAGATTTGTGAAAAGCAAGGATTTACAACTCAGAATTACTTTTTTGACAGATATCTTCAAGGCGAGTCCAAATTAAAGACATCAACTGACTGCATCCTAATAAAGTCTCACTTTATTCCTTTAAGAACTGTATCACGCTTGTTTCACGACACAGGAATGCCCATTTTTATGACGATACGAAGTTTAGAAGAAATGATTGTTAGCGCAAGGAGAATTGGTGGCAACATCAACCAGAAAAAAATTGAGAAGAGCCTGAAAAAGTCGTTGATTTTAAAAACTGAAATCATTGGAAGCGGGATTCCGTATCATCTGACACGCATATCAGATCTGTCTAGCGATTCAGATTCTATAAGAGAAATCTCTTTGATAGACAAGGCCCTTTTTGGCAATAAATCTGCATTGATGAACCCCGAAGAGTTGGCGAAAAAATATTCAAGAGAGAGTTTAAGGTCGATGATTTACGGCAGTGAAAAGTTAGGAGTATCATTTCAGAATTTGGATTTAAGGACTTACTTACATGGCAACCATATTGCGCCAAAAGAATTCTCTTATCACCTAAATACTGAAATATCCGATGATTTGCGAAATATTTATGAGAAGTTTATTAAAGTTGCACAAAAACATAGCTGGAACACGCTTTCTGAAGCGAACATTAGTATTAATGCGAAAGAAGACATTTTGAATGAGCTAAATAATAGAAAAGTCATGATGCAGAAATTTCATGAAATAAAGTTTAAATTCAAATTTGTGAAAAAATAATTTAATTTTGCAAGCGCATATCATAATCTCGATCGTTTGAAATCAGAACGCAGCGTAAAGGCGAGTCCACGTAAATATTGATAAAACCTGACAATAGTTGCATGTATAAAATCCCAGTAATTATTTGCAGGATAATTGAATTCTAGTCTGAGCCTACTGTTCTCGGTTGCCAATTTTGAAGCATGCTCACCACTTCCAGTTATAGAATCTTGGTGCACTCTGAAAACTGCCAGTTTTTTTGGAGTAAATTGAGTGACAGGCTTAACCTTATACATTTCTAAATAATGCTCAAAATCCCAATTAACCCTATTACTGGGATTGTAGGGAAGTTTCCCAAATGTGGTTCTAAGAAAAAACTCACCTGGGTGAAAATAATTAGTTCCTTTAATAGAGAATAACTCAAGCGTCCGTCCTTGCAAACCAAATGGATATGAATTCTTCTGCTCCATTGTTGCTTCCTTTGAGATCACCCCAGAACCATGTAGCAATTCGAGGTCATGATTGTCCCGGAAAACCTGGCACACATAATCAAGCGCACCCGGTAAGTAAAAGTCGTCACCATTGAGAACCCCAACAATCTTACCTTGAGCCAAAGACAGACCATTATTGAGCCCCTCAGCAGGAGAATTGTCTGACTTTGTAACGTGTACGATTCTGTCTCCATGGAGACGTTTAAGCAACTCCACTGATTCGTGTATAAGAATCGATTTCTTGGGATTGACAACGATAAGTTCACTTCGTTCGAATTCCAAGACGGAGTTCGCGGCACTCAAGAAAAACTTTTCAACACCTACCGCTAGCATTATTATTGAAATTTCGAGATTTTCAGCTGGTTCGGTTTTCACTTTCGATAACTCCATTTCGGTAAACTAGATACAGAAGTGTAGTAAATAACGCTTGAATTGTCAGTAAAACAGAAACTATGGACAGCAAACATAAATAGGAGTCAATTTAGATCATGAAAACGAAAACTCGAAGTACAAAATTCGGACTAATTTCGAGTCTACTTAAAGTGATTTCGAGTCAACTGAATTGTAATGAAAAAGATAAGCTGACTGGAAAACAATACTTGAAATGAAGACATTCTCAACTCATCAAAGTGCCATACCGACAAGACGAATGAACATTGAACTAACGCACCTAAAAACGGAACCAAGTGTTTCCTAGAGTTGAATGACATAATGACGAACCAAGAGTTGTATATCTGAATCGTAACTAGTACGCTCCAAACACATGCGCTCCAAAAGTTCAGGCTCGGAAATCCAAAAGAGGCCAAAATCCCGAGTTGCCCGAGTCCATAACAAAGAAGAAAAGGCAACATCGCGAATATTAGGCCTTTTCCTAACAGTGATTTAACACCGTACATCGAAGTTGTACGAGCAAAACTAATACCAATCAAGTAAGAAATCGAGAAAACAACAATCAGATTATATATGCGTTGATAAAATTGAAACTCGGCTGTATTTAATTCAAGATTGTTGCGTTCAAAATGGGCAGCATTTAATAGAACAAAACTCAAGAGAAAAAGCGACTGAGTCAATTGAATCTTTAGATCCACAGATTCTCTCCAGCTAACTCTTGGCAATTCAAGAACTTCCAATTTTTTATGAGAAAACTTCATTAAACAAGAAAGTGACGCTAATGCATGAAAAATATACAGTAGTAAAAGTTTTTGTAAAAAAAAAGTTAAATCCAAAGTTTGTGTTTGGCTTAGTAAGATTTGAATTATGACAATAAGAGTACAAAGAGCTTGGATAGAGTAATACCATGAAGATTTGGAGATTATCTGAAAAAATCTCAGCAAAAGACTTAATGAAAAGGTAGTCATCAATATTGGAAAAACGTAAACACTCATTTGCAAAGTAAAGGGGATTAAAGAATTGAATAACAGGTTAAGTATAACCACAACCATAGCTGATGAAAAGAGTGATTGAGAAACAAGTGTACGTGCATTCGCTCCCAAATATCCCAAGCCTGATGAAAGCAAGTCAGGTTTTTCATTTTCAGTACGAATTGAGCTTAAATATCGTTGAAAAGTAGATTGAGATCCTAGGTCAAGTAGTGGTGCCACAGAAATCAAGGTGCCAATAAAGAGCAGATATCCAAAATCTCTTGTGCTTAAAGAATTTGCCTGGATTGAGAGAAAAAAGGTGAGAAATAGAATCGAAACTATCCTTGACAAAAAGTCAATTAAGAGCATATTCGATATCTTCACTTTAGTTCTGTGACTTTTGATGTATATTTAACTGACTTTGCTTTACGAATGCATAAAATGCTATGGACAATAGGCTAGCCAAGGTAACTCGTGAAAAGCCGGAAATCGGATTGACAAAGAAGGCCGTGGTAAGAAGCACTATTAAAGGCAAGTTTCTAGACCAATTATTCTTAATCGTAAGAATGATCATTTTGAAGTAACTTAAATAAATTGAAACAGCAGCGATTAAGGAAATTAAGCCTCCCGAATACCAAAATCTGAGAATAAGTGAATGCGGTGTGTAACTATTAACAAATACCAGTGACTCCTGTTCTGAATAGGCAAGTAAATCTGAGTTAAAATGTGAACCTATTTGTATGGGTGCGTAAGCACCATGACCCCAAAGCGGGGATTCAAATAAGTATTGAAGAGTAATTAGGTTGTTTACTCGTGCGCCAATAATAGGACCGAGCGGATTTGCCACACCACGAGCATACCTAATGTAAGCAGCTTGACCCATATATCCATTAGTGACCAAGAAAATATACAGATTATAGAAAATTAGTAGAGAAAAAATTACAATGAAAATAGTAGGCCAAGCAGATTTTCCGAGAGACACCTTTCCCTCAATAAATCGCAAGCTTAAATGTGTTGCGAATAGGGCAGCAAATAGGCGCGAGTCATTTAAAACAGATGTAATTAGTGCAAAAATTGTTAATCCGGTTACAAATAGACTTTGCAGCTTACTTAATTTCCGGAATCTTAAATACATGATTATCAAAAAGACTAAAGTAGCAGCGTTAAACTTCCAAAAGGTATCGAAACGTTGCTGATTCAGGAATAGGTTGAAAAAGACAGTTCCAGACAGACATCCGATTATTAAGTAAGAAAAAGCGTGCCGCATTATTGCAATGTACAAAAAGGCAATATCGAATAAAAAAAAGATTACATTTGAGATCTCTGCTATCAAATTATTTGTGGAGACATCGTTACGAATGCTGGACAGAGCGATTCCAATTAGAATTACTATAAATAGAAAAAAAATTCTTGAAAAGCTCAAATTTGAATCTATCTTGACGATTGCTCTAGAATTAAGAATTACGTATATTGCAAAAATAATTTCGATTGGGTACACCTTGAATTCGTTTACTATCATGCTAAAAGGCGAAAATAAACCAATTGTGAAATAAAGCACATTTCTTAAATTAACTTTACGTTCATCTAGGCGGGAATCTTGATTATCGCGAATCTTGTGATTGAATCGACTAGTCATCGCTACTCCTAGCCTTCGAAATCCAAGTGGCAGTTCTGGCCATTGCCTCTTTAAAATCAAGTACGGGCTCACCTAGTTCTTCGAATGTAGACTCAAGAGGTAAAAGATTGTTCGTAATTAAATTAGCATATCTCGGTAGATTCAAAGGAAATTTAATTTTGAAAAGATTTAATTTAGAATCCAAAACTTCATAATCTAAGATATTGCATTCTAGCCAGAATTTTTTATGAATCTTATTATCTGGCGGAGCCATGTCCAAGTTAATAAATTCCGAATTAAAGTTAATTAACTTCGATGCTAAATGGCTTCCGATAAAACTGCTACCGCCAATTACGAAAATCAAAATGCCGCCCTTCTAGCCTCTTCTGAAAATTTGCTTAATGCTTTGACTGTAGCAAAGTAAAGTTTTGCCTCACGCATTATAGGATACAGCCGTGAGCTCTATGTTGACAGTATCCGATCATAAATTGGCTATTCTCAGCTTTCCTCTCGTTTCGATTCATGGCGGAGCAGCAGAGGCGGTCTTGTTAAGTTCAAAGTACTTAGCAAAAGCTGGTTGGGATGTAAGGAATTTCTCTTTGGGCTGTGGAAGAAGTAGTGATTGTATGTCTTTTGAGGGCGCAAATATTGATTGTTATTTGGCATCGCATTTAAATACTAGTGGGAAGGTTTCACTTTCCGAATTGCTTCGATTGGTTAGAGATTTGCGAGGTTTCAAACCAGACATAATCATGGCACATCAAATCTTCAATTTTCCGACTTGTTTCTCTGTTATATACCGATTATTCGCTCGAGTTCCGCTGGTAATTTGTCCGCACGGTTCTTTAAGTTCAAATTTGCGAGATAAGCGACAAAAGTTACAGATTCGACTCGTAAAAAGATTGATAGTTTTCTTTGTGCTTAGATTCTCTAGAGTAATTTTATTTAACTCGCCAGAGGAAATAGCTGAAAGTGGACTAAGGAAAAACGCCAAATTCAAAGTGGCAGGTCTGGGGATAGAAAGGCCAACCCAATCTATAAACGATCAAAAAATTCCTAATTCAATAGTTTTCTTCGGTAGACTTGATCCGATTAAGCGCTTGGATTTAATTATTGAAGCAGTTGAACATTTAAGGAATCAAGGCTTCAAGGTAATATTCCATATTTACGGAGCCAGCAAAGATGCACACGAATCTTTACTAAGGGCGATGGTAAGCAATTTGAATTTGCAGAATGAAATAAAATTTATGCCTTGGCAGGAAAGTTCGGAAATCAAGGAGAGGTTGAGGAATTATCAAGTAGTAGTTAGTGCTTCTGATTCGGAAAGCTTCGGATTATCTCTTCTGGAGGGTATAGCACATGGCGCGTTTGCGGTGATGGGTTCTCATTTGCCTAACAGTCATTTCGTGGAAAAGAATGGTCTTGGTGTTCTAGTCAGTGAACAAAAATCAGAAAAATATGCCGCTGCGATAGAGTTTGCGATCAAAAATTGTTATAAACTAAGCGAGGATACCAAGCCTACTAATAGCTTGACGCACTTTGAATGGGACAGCGTTATAGAGGATTGGAATAGGGTTCTAGTCAGTATTCAGAAATCTGACTGGGCTTGACCGAAGCTAGGTTGGAGTGTTAGATTGCGGACGCTGGAGCTAAACTCAAACTCCTCTGGTGAGATTGATGGAGCGGATAGTGAGAGAGAATTGAAGCGCGCTCTTGTTTTAGGAGGAGGCGGCTTTATAGGTTCGCACATGGTGAACCGCTTGAATTCTGAGAGTTACTTTGTTAGGTCTGTAGACTTGAAATATCCCGAGTTCTCGACTTCGAAGGCCGATGAATTCATATTGGGGGACTTAAGAAATCGAGCTTTTGTAGGCGAATGTATTGAAATAAATGGCGAACCTTTTGATGAAGTTTATCAGTTTGCAGCCGATATGGGCGGTGCAGGCTTTGTGTTTACAGGCGAACACGATGCTGACATAATGCATAATTCAGCAACAATTAACCTAAATGCACTCGACGCAATACATAAATTGTCGGACCTTGCAGGGACAAAAGACACAAGAATTTTCTACAGCAGTTCTGCCTGCATGTATCCTGCACACAATCAAGAAGACCCGAATAATCCTGTTTGTATTGAATCATCAGCGTATCCTGCCGCCCCTGATAGTGAATATGGCTGGGAGAAGCTATTCAGTGAACGGCTATATTTGGCCTATGCGCGCAATTACGGGTTAAATGTAAAAGTGGCTCGTTACCACAATATTTTTGGACCAGAGGGTACATGGCAAGGTGGGAGAGAAAAAGCTCCTGCAGCCATCTGTAGAAAGGTAGCACAGGCTCCAAACAATGGTGAGATCGAAATATGGGGAGACGGAAACCAAACGAGATCATTCCTTTATATTGATGAATGCATAGAGGCGTCGCGAAGGCTCATGCAGAGCGATAGATTTGCTGGACCAGTGAATATAGGGTCAGAAGAAATGGTAACTATTAATCAACTCGTTCAAATTACCTCGCAGATAGCTGAAAAGTCTCTAAAAGTTCGACATGTCGAAGGTCCACTTGGGGTTAGAGGACGCAATTCTTCGAACGACTTGATTAGAAAAGAATTGAATTGGGACTATTCGATGACTCTGGAAGAAGGAATCAGAAAAACCTATGGTTGGATTTCTGAACAGGTACGCGCGTCGAGAAAATAGCGGTTTCACGGATACATCTGCCCACATGACGGACATTAGAAGTTTGCTCACCGTATGAGAAAGTATTGAAATGAAAGCAATAGTCTTAGATTACTCGGGGCATCTCCCGCAAGCTGATTTAAGTAAAAAATTAAGCACCAAGAGTGTAAATGTTCTCCATCTCTACTGTACTGATTACATAACAGGAAATGCAAATTTTAGTTTTACTCCAAAAGAGAATCAATTAATTGAATTTAGAGGTGTGAGTGCGGATATAGTTTTCGATAAGTATAATTTTTCAAAAAGATTACGACATGAAAAGAAAATTGCAAACAAATTCTTCCAAATTATAAGAGAATTTGATCCGGATATCATTGTTTTGAGCAACCTACCTCTCCTCGCAGCATTAATCCTTACTAAGAAACTTAAATTCGCCAAAATTCCGTATGTTTATTGGTGGCAGGACGTTTACGCCACTGCAATAGTCACTGAGTTAATAGCAAGGTTCAATCAGAAAGGGTTGAGTTTACCTTCGAAAATTATCTATAGTATGGAAAGAAGTACTTTGAAGCACGCAAAGGCTGTTGTAGCAATTTCAGAAAATTTCAAAAAACAATACCACGATTGGAATCTGGATCCAAGAAAATTATTCATACAGCCCAATTGGAGTGCTCCCGAAGATTTTATAGACGGCCCAGTGCGCACATCACCTTTGTCAGAGCCTTATATTATTTATGCGGGCACACTTGGATTAAAGCATAATCCCCAGCTCTTAATTGAACTTGCGGATATGATTGCCCAGCAAGACTCTGTAACTAAATTAGTTGTAGTTTCACAAGGTTTAGGAAGAGATTTCTTGTCTTCACCAGAAAATTTGCGTGATAACGTAATTTTGAAAGACTTCTTGCCGTTTGATGAATTAAAGAACCATCTTTTTCATGCGTTAGCTGTAATTGCAATTTTAGAGCCGTCAGCTAGTGAATACTCTGTACCCTCAAAAGTTATGACCTATTTTTGTGCAGGAAAAGCTATAATTGCAGCTTTAGGTCCGGAAAATCAGGTGGCCAGATACATTCGCGATAGTAATTCAGGTTATGTAGTGAGCACGGAATCTGCCAATGAAATGGCAGCTGCGGCTCTCGAGCTTATTTCTGACGAGTCTTTGAGAAAGCAAATGGAAAAGAACTCGAGAAAGTTTGCAATAGAGAATTTTAGCGGGAACAAAGCAGCTGATTTGTTTATTCAACTCTTTAATCAGTAAACAGGTTCTATTCCGTAATTGAGAAAAGTGTCGAATTCATACTCTGTTGCAAATATAGAAATTGCAGGGCAAAAAAATATCGAGGAAATCTCATAAACATTGATGTTCGAGAGTAGCCTCTCAGCAACAGTAGCCTCATTTGCTCCCTTGGTGCGATCTGTTATAATGTCGAGTGAGGATTTACAGCAGAATAATCTCTGCAAGTCGAAATATGTCCCTTCTGTCACTTTTTTGGTTTATTTCTTGCTATCCGTTTAGAAAACTAAAACGTCTGCTGGATGACCGAGCTGTGGCGAGGGTTGACTCTTTGCAAGATAGATTCACACTAATTTATCGGCGCAATGCTTGGGGTTCAAAAGAAAGTATCAGCGGAAGTGGTTCAAGTCTTGCAATGACAAAGTCTATAAGATTCTTTCTGCCAATTCTCTTTGAAAAATTTGAAATAAAGTCAATACTTGATGTTCCATGTGGGGATTTTAATTGGATGAAATTAGTGGATTTGAATGGCATTCAATATTTAGGCGGAGATATCGTAGAACCCTTGGTAGCTGATTTGAATAGAAACTTCTCTTCTAAACATATCTCTTTTGTCCAATTCGATTTAACGATTGACTCATTTCCAAAAAGTGATTTAGTTTTGAACAGGGATTGCCTATTTCATCTTTCATATCACGATATTGAATTAATCCTTAGTAATTTTCTAAAGTCAGGAAGTAAATATTTTCTCTCTACATCCCATGAAAATGGGGGCAAATTCATCAATACAGATATCCGAAGTGGTGGTTTTCGCCTAATTGATTTATTCGACAGTCCATTCTGCTTCCCAACAAATTTTCATTTTGAAATTCCCGAACGGGGCGAAGGCACACTGCCACCTAGAAAGCTTTACTTGTGGGACAGAGATCAAGTCAGTGTTGGGCACAAGAATTTAAAGGTCTTTCTTGGAAATTAAAAAGTTTAAAATATAAGCGTTTATTGGGTCCTTTGAATATTGAAAAACGCGAATGTGGGTTGTGAGGGGATCGAACCTACGACCCGGTGATTAAGAGTTTTAGGAGTTTTGAGAGCCTCAAGTCAACTACTCACACCGCATGAGTAACTAATGGGTTGCGCAAATCGATTACTCAGAGTGAATGAGTAATCGGATAACTATATTTGAATCGTTAAAGTGATCCCTTGCCTGAAAGAAGAACGCCGATTGTCCGAAAAATCAATGCAAAATCTGTAGCTAGGCTCCAATCTTGAACATATGCAATATCACCAGACATCCGCTCTTCCCATGAAGTTAATTTCCTACCAGATGTCTGCCATAACCCTGTTAGTCCCGGCTTAGCGATGAAGCGAGATTGATGAGAGCCGAGAACCTGAGGTAATTCTTGATGGAGAATCGGTCTCGGTCCAACGAGTGACATTGTGCCAATTACCACACACCAGAGCTGGGGTAATTCATCGATAGACCAACGTCGAAGGAATCTTCCAACTGGAGTAATTCTTGGGTCCCTCTTATACCTGTCTGACATTTGAGCATCAGGTCTTCCTAAGACTTTTAAACGAAGATCGGAGGAGCCCACATACATGGTACGAAACTTGGGGAATAGAAAGGATCTACCTTCTAAACCCACTCGACTATCAAGGTAGAGAGCAGGTCCTTTTGAAGTCAACTTAACTCCCACCGCCGCCATAAGCATGATTGGAAGAGAGATTAGGAGGAGTATCGATCCAAGAGTGAAGTCGAAAGAACGCTTTATAAATCTTCCGGAGTCCAAAATCTTTGGTTCGCGAATCTTTAGCAAGCCGACCGATTTACTCTGATCTAACCTATTGATAATCGGTGAAATTCTAGAGACCATCAACACCTCTACAACGAGATCTCTGGTTTCATCGCTTAGGCCAAGAAATTGGCTCGTCTCGGTCATAGTGCCAAAT
>Ga0194116_10004872_pt1 | contig 15070 bp, 10 predicted proteins | sample TA2MahsurfametaG_4_FD_148617 | JGI IMG/M metagenome (GOLD analysis project Ga0194116, IMG submission 148617) | Freshwater microbial communities from Lake Tanganyika, Tanzania - TA2015008 Mahale S9 surface | ecosystem: Environmental > Aquatic > Freshwater > Lake | place: Tanzania: Lake...
CCGCCGCCGTTAAATGGCTGATCAACCGTGATCTTCCCGAGTCAGGGCCGGTTGACATGGACACGTCGTTGACCTACATGTCCCAGCGTTGGCGCATCAGCATATACCGTCAACGGCAGTCGCTCGCCATGGCCATGCGCCTGATTCCCGCAACGCCACTCACCCCAGAGCAGATAGGTCTGCCCAAGTCGATAGTGGACATGTCCTCCGCCTCGTCCGGTCTGATCCTCTTCTGCGGGCCAACGGGCTCGGGCAAGTCCACGTCGATGGCCGCGCTCATCGACAGGATCAACCGCACCAGGAGCTGCCACATAGTCACCATCGAGGATCCGGTGGAGTACGTTCATTCCAGCAAAACTTCCACGGTCCATCAGCGCGAGGTGGGCGAGGACACCGAGTCTTTTGCTTCGGCGCTGCGGGCTTCTCTGCGGCAGGATCCCGACGTGATCCTCGTGGGAGAGCTCAGGGACCTTGAGACCATGCGCACGGCCCTCTCTGCCGCGGAGACCGGCCATCTCGTTCTGGCCACCATTCACGCCAGTTCCACCGCATCGGCCGTCACGCGTCTGGTATCCTCGTTTCCTGCCTCCGAGCAGACCAACGTTCTCCAGCAGTTGGCCGGAAGTTTGAAGGCGGTCGTCTACCAGGTTCTCATGCCGAGCACGACCAAAGGCCGGGTGCTGGTCTGCGAAGTAATGTTGGCCACCACCGGTGTACGGACCATAATACGGGACAACAGGCTCCACGAACTTCCCTCCGCCTTGGACTCCTCGGGTTCCGAGGCGGGTATGATCTCCATCAACAAGTCCCTGGCCTTGATGGTCAACCACGGTATCATTACCTCGGTCTCAGCCGAGGCCCAGGCTAGCGACTACTCCTTGTACCGTCAGTACCTGTCCGAAGCCAAGACCTACGACGCCCTTACCCTGGATCCTTTACGTGACGCGCCATCGTTCGGGGGATGACGGTGTTTCGCAGGGGTTTTTCCATAATAGAGTTCATCATCGCTTCCGTTCTGACCCTGATCGTACTCACCGCCTCAGGCGCGGCCCTTTCCTCCGCGGAGAGGGGGATGGCCGGGTCCAGGAGCCTGGACCTTGGTTCCGCGGTCGGTGTTTCGACCCTCGAACAGGCCGCCCTCTTCGATTGCCAGCGTCACGCGGACTGGTCCCCGGGTACCCTCGGGTCCTTGGAGTCGGTGTGCTCTAGTATCTATGGTTCCGGCAACTCGTCGGCTGTCTCCTTTACGGGGGACTACATGTTTACGACTATCCTAAACGGTACGGAGTTCGTGGTGGAGATTTCCTCGGTTTGGTTGCATCAGAAGACCTCCCAGACCCAGACCGGTTTGTCTCCCTCCGATTCCGGGTCGTCCCCTGTGACGTGCCCGAGCAGCAAATCCGGTTCGGCTTTTCGCCAGCCCGCTTCCCTGCATCGTGAGGTCACGGTATCCTGGTCCACCGCCGGTAGCGGCTTTGTCTCCCGCAGGTACGCCGCGTTGGAGTCCTTCTACCGGCAGGACACCCGCGCGCCCAAGGGCGGTCTCGTGGTCCAGGTTCCCCAAGGTTCGTACGTCCTGCTCAAATCCGACGCCGCCCCCGACGCCAGGCCGGTTGCCCGCAAAGGAGCCTGCAGCAATCAGGACGGGAAAGCCGAGGTGCTGTTTCCTTACCTTGCCCCCGGTAGTTATACTTACTCGGTTTTCTCCCTGCCCGCGGTGACCGACATGCCGTCGGCTCTGGAGGGTGCCCGTCTTTTCAGGTCCCTACCACCCCAGGTTAGTCTCCGGGTGACCGTGAACTCCAACAGCAACCGGGTTTGCGACGACTCGGGGGTGTGCGCATGAGGTCCGCGAGGAAGGGTTTTTCTCTGCTGGAGATCCTCGTGGCCACCCTGCTCTCCGCAGGTTTGGGTTTGGCCGTGGCGACCGCGGTGTCGTCAGCGTCCAAGGTGGCGAAGGTCTCCCTGTCGAAGGCCTCCAGCGAGCAGCAGATCCGCGACGTCGTCCAGGTTGCTTCGCGCTACGTTAAGGCCGCCCGTCCCCGGGGCGGCTGTCTGTCCACGGGCTTGAACAGCACCATCGTCTATACCGTGAGACTGGACCAGTGCCCGGTCATGCAGGTGCGCGACGACCCCAACGGCCCGGTCATCTACGCCGATTTCAAAAAATTGGAGTTCTATTCTTACTGGAAGGACTGCGCGGACCCCAACGGCAATTGCCAACAATCCTCGGCGTACCTGGAAGCCCCGGTCAAACTGCTCTTGGAGGTGTCCGAGATAGTGGATCCCGGCAAGACCTATCCCGGGCAGATATTGCGCGTGTCCCTGACAAAAGCCACCAATGCCAGCACGTTCACCAACCCGGATTTCACGGGGCAGCAACCCACCGTTATCAGGGAGGTGGTTCTTTTGCGGCCTTCCAACTCTTGCCCCCCTTCCCCTTCGGGCGGCTGTCTACCGTATCCTTCGGAGACCTCGCCATTCTTCACCTATTACGCCTCTAGCGGGTCGCAGACCGCCGACCCCACCCAGGTGGCCTTGATTCGCATGAATCCCAAGGTGTGGGTGCAGATGGACCGGAGTGCGGCAAACGAATGGAAGGAGTACGGTTACCCCGTGTACGTACCCATCGCCTACCGGGGGTTCTCCCTATGACCGGATCCCGGCGCGGGTACGCCATGATGCTCATGATGGTGGCGCTGCTTGTGATGACCTCCCTGTCCGTCGTGGTGATGGCCTCTACCACACGGGACTACGAATCCTCCAGGCTCTCCACAGCCAAAGCCGAGGCCAGGCTGCAAGCCGCCTCCGTTTTGGAGGATTTCTTTTCCAGGGTTTCAACTGACCCGATCTTCGCCCAGGACGTAACTCTTGCCGCCCGCGGGGAACCGGGTAGGCGCACCAAATACCAAACCATCTATCCGGCTCTGTCGTTCTCCACTCTCCCGTCCGTGGATGCCGTGGCGGAGAATTCCTGGGCCGGGGCCAAGATGACCAAGATGGGCCTGGAGGTCTCCTCGTATTCCGCGCAGCCGACGGGGGAGGAGCCGTGCCCCAACGACGCCACCAAGTACGAGTGGGATTGCTTCTCCCTGACGGTTGAGAGCTCCCCGACGTCTGACGTTATGACTGTAACCGCCACCACCAGGGTGCGTTGCGCGGGCAACTATTTGAAGTGCGTTACCGTGTCCCTCAGTCAGCGACTCCGCAAAGTCCAATACTACGACTTCCTGGTGTCCCAGGAGTACACCACCGTGGGCCTGGAAGAGGGTCTGCTCCCCGTTGGTTCCTCTGTTACCGTGGAGGAGGTCACCGGGCAGGCCGGCCTGTCCCCCGCGGAGTACGAGGCCCAGTGCAGCGACAAGAAAGCCTCGGAACGTCCCGGATACTGTTTGTCCATAGCCTATCTGGGGTCTTCCACCACCCCCGAGATAAGCGACATGGTGCAGGGCCCCTTGTATTCCGCCGATGACTATATATATGTGTGCGGGAACCCGTTGAGTGACGGGGGCCAGTCCGCTTTCACTAACGTGAGCCTGAGCGGCCCCGGTAACTCCTCTCTATGGTACAAGCAGCAGTGCCCGCCCTCCACGCCGACCACCCCCACCTACGTCACCTTGAACCACCCGGTGTTGAAACTTCCTTCCAACTCCTCGGTGTCCGCCGACGCCTTGCTGGGTCTTAACGTGGTATCTCTCTCGGCGCCGGTCGTGCTGATTTTCGAAAACGGCGGGGTGCACGTATCGCAGTCAGGCGGGCCGTTCGGGTTTCAGTCCTACGACGGCAAGGTTTTCGAGGTGTCCAACGGGTCCGCCGGGAAGGATGTCACGATCAAAGGCAGTATCAACGGACGAGTAAGCGTGGTGTCCCGCGGCGACGCCGCGATAGTCGGCGATCTTTCGTACGCCTGCTCCGATTACGCGTCCTGCGACGATTTCCTGAGTTTGACTACCAGCGACTCTCTGGAGGTATGGCAGGAGTGCGGTTCCTCGTCGAACGTCTCGTGCATCCCGGTTAGCCAAACCTGTCCGCCCGTCCCTTCCCTGGATCCGTGCATAGAGTTGCCCGACAACTTGTTGCCCTCCAGCAGGGTCTACGACAGGAAAGTGGACGGCATACTCGTGAGCCTTAACTCCTTCGTGGGTACCCCCGACTGGTATACGAACACCAATCCGGTGTGTCCTCTGCCGTCCGTCCCCGTGGGTCCCCCACCTCCGTCTCAGTCGTGCCGTCCTACCCTCAAGTTCACCGGATCCATAACCTCCAAATACCAAGGGGTGTTCGGTGCCTACGACTCCAGCAATGGACAACTGGTGGGAGGATTCTACAAGAAGTTCGTCCACGATCCACGCCTGAAAACGGGGAGCACCAACTACGACATGCTGCCCCCGTACACCGTGACCAGTCTGGTCGCCGTCTGGACCCGCTTGGACTTGTTGGAAGTTTCTACGCGCTGAGTCCGGTCACCGTTTAGCCGATCGCGATCGGAGCCGAGGTCATAAACGATCGGAACCGCTGTCCAAACCAAACGCCGCCCGCAGCGCCCGCACCGCCTTTTCGAGCATCGGCGCCGCCACGACCACGGAGATACGAATCGTGCTGGTCGAGATCATTTCGATGTTGATCCTGTTGTCGGCCAGGACTCTGAACATCTTCGCGGCGATACCGGGACTCGATTTCATCCCCGCCCCGACGAGCGAGATCGTGGCGATGTTCGTGTCGCAGGTGACGCCTCTGGCACCGACCTGCCTGGAAACCTTATCTACGGTCGCCCAGGCCGCGGCGATGTCCGCTTTGGGCAGCGTGAAAGAGACGTCGGTTGTCCCCGCGGTCGACGTGTTCTATACGATCATGTCGACGTTCACGTTTGCCTCGGCGAGCGGTTCGAATAGCGCGGCTGAGACACCGGGCTGGTCGGGCACGCCGAGCACCGTGATTTTCGCGTCGCTCGCGTCGTGGACGACACCGGAGATGATCGGTTCTTCCATGCTTGTTGCTTATGTTGGTTCTAGTTCAGTCGGTAGCCCACGTCTTCAAGGGCCTTCGTGAGCGCGGCCTTGTCCGCTTCGCTCAGGGTGGCCTTTTTCAAGAAGTCCATCAGTACGCCCCGCACCCTGTTGTTCTCGTTGATGTACCCCAGGCGCAGAAGTTCGTTGTCTTCCGTGGCCTTGTCGAGTTTCAATATTTCCCGGGTGTAGTTACGCTCGAGAACCTGCTCGGTTTGTTCCGCGGTGAGATTTTCCAGGGCCTTCAGGGCCCTGTCGACGGGGTGCATCTTGCTTTCGCTCGAGGCCTGGATGGTCGCTATGTCCCTGTTGAGTTGAATTATGGTGTCCTGTTGGGCGGTAAAGGATTTGATCACCCGGGCTATGAAATTGCCGAGGTTTCCCGGGTGTTTGCGTATCACTCCCCCGTTGTTCAATAGGAGGGCCTCGAGTTCCTCCAGGGTCAGTTTGGTTTCGCGAGGCATTATCCCGTTCTTGTAGTTGAAACTTTCAGGCATACCTTAGTTTCGGACCAGCGGACTATCCGGTGGTAACAGATGCGTCGCGCCCACCGCCAGTTGACTATATGCGGCACCGGGTCACAGTATCCGAGGTATGGGATCGAGACTTTCGAAGGGTGCCCTCGGGCTGCTCTGCCTCTTGCTGGGCGTTCTGTCCGTCGCGAACACGTCCCACGCCGCTGCCGAAGACGAGGGTGAAACGCTCACGGTCGCTCTCGTGGAATCCTGGCCTTCGGGGAATGCGGAACTCTGGGTTCCTTCCCGGGAAGGCAGACTGGTGTTCTCCGGTCCGGTGAATCCGTCCACCGCGAAGTACGAGCTCCGCACTTCCGGCCCGGATTCAACCGTCGTAGCCGGAGTGGAGAGGGTGGCGTACGGGGTGAGCAGGGACACCGTGCTGTTCAAAATCCCCGAATTGACCGCAGGGACCTTCGAATTGACCTGGTCCGTCGAGACCGCCGACGGACAGCCCTTGACCGGGGTTGTGCAATTCTCGGTGGCCCCGGCTCTCGTCGCCCCGGGCGGCGCCAACCACCGCATGGAGGGGACATCCATAAAGCCGGAGTCGCTGGTCAACTTCCTTTTGAAGATCGGGGTGCTCGCCGTATTGTCCATGATGGGCGCCTTCTTCCTTTACGATCGCGCGTCCTCCGACGCCAAGTCCGGTTACGCCAATCCGGTATTGCATCTTTCGGCCGGTATCGCGGTGTCCCTGCTGGGTGTTCTGGGTCTGTTCACCACCTTGTATGATTCCCTGGAGCGCGACAAGCATACCGACTCCCTGGAACATTATGTCCGGGCCTTCACCACCCCTCTCCTGTTCGTGTATCTGGCGGTGGTGTTTTTGGGGGCTTACCACGCGGTGCGCGCACCTTCCGGCAATCCCATGCGCGGGGCAGTACTAACGTCCGCCCTCTTCGCGCTGGCCGCCCCCGCAAGTTACACCTTTATCGGTTACGCCCGTTCCGGGATCTACGCCGCGCTGCTTGTCGCCGCCTGTTTTCTGGCCCGCCAGGTCTTCCATACTGTCGCCCTAGCGATTTTACGTAGAGCCGCCGATCCGCGGCCGTCCGTCTTGGTCCTCTGGTTTCTTGCCGTCGCGGCGCTCTCGCCTCTGACGGTGTTCGCGCAGTCCGGCTTCCATCGACTCGTGGGCGATCATACGGAGAACGTCAAGGACAGGTTGCTGCTCGTTGCTGTGGGGGTTGCGCTCGTCCTCCTTCTCGCCCTGATGCGCAGGGGCCTTACCGGGAACAATCCCGTCCTGCGTTTTCTCCTTCCGGTTCCTGTCGCGCTCGTCGCTTCCGCGATAATGGTGCTCGGCTTTTCGCTGACCCAGTCACCTCCGGTGATGCCGGGTTTGTAGACGTCTCCCGCGGGGACCCGAACCGCCCCTCGGGCGCATTGACAAAGATAGTTGCCGCAAGCACAGTCATGGCCATGGCCGTAACCAAAATTATGAGTTTCCTCAAGAAGGCCGTGAGCCCCTCCGATGGTGAAACGAGGGCGGTTTACGACCCTTCGGGTACTTCTCTTGTCGCCGTAGCCCTCGTATTTCTTCTCGCCGCCTCCTCCGCCAGTCTCCAGGTCGGTGCAGTCGGTCTGGTACTCGGCCGGGCTTTATCCGTACTGGGCGCGGCTTTCCTGTTGAAGGCCGCCGTGAAACCCCTGGCGCCCCGGGACGGATCTTACACCGGCGCGTGCTTTTTGCTGCTGGGTGTCGCCCTTGAGAACGTCTCGCGTTTGTTCACCGTTCCTTTGTCGTCCCTGTCCCATTTCAGCATCGCGGCCGCGGTTTCGTCGCTCCTGCTCTACCTGGTGCTTCCGCGTTACCGTGGCAGTCTACGTGCCGTAACCGGGGCCGGCGCATTCGCGTACTGCCTGACCGTTTCCACGGCGGTTTCCAGAAGTTTCTCCGCCCCCGACATTTTGTTTCCTTTCGCGACGTCGCTCCTCCCTTCCCTCATGCTCGCCGCCTACATGTACACCGCTGACGCCAAGGCCTTCCCGCGAGTCGGCAGTAACAAGGCCTTGTATGCTTTGGCGTTTTTCAGCATCCCGTCGTACGTGTACCTGTCGGCCGCCGGCTATCTGGCCGGGGAGACCGATGGATTGTCGCTGCTTTACCGCACCCTTCCGGTTTTCAGCCTGCTTCTGGTTGCCCCGTGCATCTTGGTGTATCTGCTCAACCGGGGGAATGCCACCGCCTCCGCCCTGCTAAGACCCCTGACCGCCTTCGTGTTGGCTCTGGCGGTTCTCGTCCCGTCGGCCGCCTCGGTAAGGTTCCGTGACGTTGCCGGCGTCGAGACTTCCTACGAGTACGCCAAACGTTCCGCCACGAACCTTCTGGCCACCGGTTCGATCGATTCTATGACCGCCGACAAAGGTGCCGGTCCCAGGGACTTCTACCGGGGCCTGTCCTTCGAGGACTGCGACAGGCAGAATGCCAGGGACTGCTTCATAACCTATTACGATACTATGGCTATGCGCTACGGTGTCACTCACGCGGTCAAGGACATCATAGACAAGGTAAAGAACAACAAGGGAACCAACTTCCCCTCGCACTGTCACCAGACGGTGCACAACCTGGGGCAGATGGCGTATACCGTCGCCAAAACTTTCGCTGACGCCGCCGCCATAGACCCGCAGGTTTGCGGTACCGGCTACACCCACGGTCTATGGGAGCAGAAGTTCGTGGAAATAGGCAGCAAGGAGATGTTCGACAATACCGGTGGTTTGTGCACGGAGTTGAACATGGTTTCCCCCTGGTACAAGTGGACTTGTCACCATATACTCGGGCACATCATGTCCCAGACTTTGTCCATGGACCCCGCGACGGCCGCCGCCTACTGCACCAAGGTCACCGATCCACAGGCGCTCACGGACTGCCTGACCGGGGCGTGGATGAATTTCTTCCAGGACGACGTGGTCATCGAGAAGATGCGCAAGGACGGGGACATGCTCAATCTTTTCGGGGTATGCTACGGCGCCCCCCAGTCCACCAAGTTTTTCTGCTACCAGGAACTGTTCCCCGTCATATACGCGATGGTGGGTGGGAGCGACTACGAAGCTAGTCAGGCATGTCTGACCTACGCCGAGCCGTCCAGGGGAACGGGTGATCCGTGGCTGCTCACCAGCGAGAACTACGCCGACAGGTGCGTGCAGGGTCTGGCCAGGGGCCTGTCCGCTTCTTCGGCTATAGACTACCGGTTGATAGCGACCCGCTGTCAGGATATGGTTCCCAGGGCCCAGGATCCCTGTCTGACCGCCGGCGCGGCCAGCGTGGTGCTCAACACCGGTTCCACCACCGCGGCTTTCGAGGTGTGCGCCGCGGTCTCAGACCAGGCTTACAGGGAGTACTGCTACTTCTGGTCCAAACACGCCCGCACCCTTTTGGCCAACGGGCCCAACGATTTCAACCTGCCAAAGGAAGGGGAGATCCGCGTACCCGAGGCCCCGAAAAAGGACAACTAGCAGGGGTCCGCCTAGGTCGTTCCTTGCAAACAGGGGATACTTGCGCATCCCGGATGAGGGTGCACGGTAGAACGCGAACCAAGGAGAAATCATGAACAACAAATTCAAATTAGTATTAACAACCCTAGTGGCCGTAGTCGCACTGGCCGCGTGCAGCTCGTCGAACTCGTCGGACTCCAATGAGTCTTCCGGTTCCGCAGACAGTTCCGCCGGCGGATCCACCCAAGACGGCCCCCAGGTGACGGTGCAGGTCGACGAGGAGATCAAGGATGCCTTGAACGTGGATGCCGGGTCAGCCGTCATCCCCGGCTCCATAGAGATCGTGCCCCAAGAGTTGGGTGAGGGTTGCACCGCCGCGGTTGAGCCTCTGCGCAAGATCATGGCCGAGTACCCGAGCGTTCGCCAGGTCAAGGACATCGAGGCCTTCAATACGGCCCTCGCCGACGCCAGGACCAGATGCGAAGCCATCAATCCGCAGGAATGGTCAGATTTCTACACCAAAGAAGTGGCCGGTTGGATCTATGCAAAGACCGACGAAGCCGTACCGACTCAACCGACTGAGACCACTCAGGCTCCGTGATCGCACGCCGGGCAACCGGTGCGCAAGGGTAGCGCACCCCCAACGAGGTTCAAGCAACAGACCGGGGAATTCCCCGGTCTGTTGCTTTTGGCGACCACCGGGGAACGACGCGTTCCCCCGGACGACCCACCCTCACTAACAACGAAAAAACAACTACCTCCATCCGTCGGGCATCGGTTACGGCCTGCGTCACTGTAAAAAGACAAGACCCTGTAGGAGATCTAAATGTATAACATCTTTAGGAAATTTAAGGCAACCAGACCGAGGCGCGGTACCTCTTTGATGGAGTTGACCGTGGTGCTCGCCGTGATGGGCACACTGACGACTACGGTGGCGGTAACGTTTAGCGGCGTACGCGAGAACTCCGCGGATGCCGCCGCCATGCAGGACTTGCAGAATTTCGGTAAGCAGGTCGCCTTGAATGGCCAGTACACCGGCGACCCCGGTTCGCGACTGGTTAGCGGCCCGGTTGTGAGCGCGGAGGATGACACACTCATACCTGAGAGTTTCACCGGCTGCAAAACTTCGGGTTCCACCTACGACGCTGTACAGAGATCCCGTTCGGAGTTCGAAGTACCGGGGGCAGGAAGCAACCTGACGTTCACTAGCGGTCCTGCGACGCGAAGCGAGGCGACAGACTCTGCGGCCGCGTCGTCCACGTGGTCTTTCTGCATCGCCACCGTAAACGGCGAGGAGTTGCTCGGTCTGGCGACCGTTTCCCGTACGGACAACTGCGTTTTCGCCAAAGGCGGAATAGACAGACAGTTCACCACCTGGAGCTACGGCGCCGATCTTGGAGGTAACTGCACGGGAGCCGTCGCGTTGTTCCTCACCGCCGGTTCCACCGCCGGTGCCGACTCGGCTATTGGGTACATCGATGTATCTCTTGCCGGCGCACCTGAGGCCGTGACCCTGCTGTCCGCGATTGGCGGCACCAGGTCGATGACTCTAAGTTGGCAACCCTCCGTCTCCACCGACACGGTGCGCTACAGAGTGTACAAGTGCGATAACGAATGCGCCGAGCAGGACATAGTGTCCACGTCCAACCTGGTCGCTTGGCCCACTGGTGTGAGCGCATTGGCCACCTCCATTCAGATTGACGGTCTAGCCGACGGTAAGAATTACCGTTTTGCCGTGGTGCCTGTGGACGGGACCGGCTACATAGGTTCGCGTTTGGCGACAAACCTGGTGCCCACCAAGCCCCAAGCCCCCGTCTGCCCGTCCGTCAAGACGCTCGACGGGTCGGTGACCGTGAACTTCTCCCAGTTCCCCCAGGATCACGTAGTCAGCAGTGTCACAGCCTTCCTGTCCGGCCCGGACGGGGTGGTTAACTTCACCAGTTCCTCTCTGGCCTCCGGGATCGTTTCGGCGACCGGTCTGACCAACGGCGAGGTGTACTCGATGTACGCGGTCGGGTCCAACGCCAGCGGTGACTCCGTGCACGGATGCGTGCGAACGGTCGTTGCTCTCGCCCTTCCCGCGCAGCCCCTGTGGAAGTCTCCGGCCGCGGTGGTTGGCGACGATTCCATCACCTTGTCCTGGAACGCCGTAACCTCCACTACCTCCAGCCCGGTCGACGGGTACACTCTCCTCAAGTTGAACCCCAGCAGCGGTGTATACGAACTTTACGAACTGCTGTCTGCCTCCACCACGTCCAAGGAGATCACCGGTCTTACGGGCGGAGTAGCCCAGAGTTTCCAAATCTCCGCGTACAACGATAACGCCAACGGCCTTCGTTCCGAGGCGGTTACAGCCACCCCGATCGCCGCCCCGTTGAGCCCCGTCTCCGTGTCCACGGGCAGGAGCGACCTTGGCGGGTATATCAACTGGTCCGTCACGTCCTCCGCCGCCCGCCCCGTGGAGGGCTTCTACGCCTACCTCGATGGTACGCGCATAGCCACGATCGTCTACGACGCCGCCACCGGCACCTACACACAGACTTTCAACCAGAGCACATCCGGCATCGCCATAGTTTCCGGTACCACCTACTCGGCCACGGTAACGTCCTACAACACCCGCAACGGGGTGAAAGTTGAAAGTGCACCTTTGACTTTCAGTTTCGTGGCTGTAGCCGCCCCCCTTCAGGTTACGGGAGTGGCCGTCAACCCTCTTAGCACCTCGGACAGTCAACTAAAGGTGTCCTGGAGCCTATTGGCACCCTCCGCCGCCCGCCCTGTTGACCAGTACGCTGTAATGAAACTCAACCCGTCTTCCGGGGTGTGGGAAATTATGGCCTTTACTTCTTCCAGCACAAACGAGTCTGTATCCACGGGTCTCACTTCCGGAGTCTCCTACAGCTACCGCGTATTCGCTCGCGGCCCGGTGGTAGACGGTCCGGTGTCCGTCACCGTATCCGGCATCCCGATCGCCACCCCCAACGCCGCCGCCATTACGGCCTCCGGTAGGGGCGACCGCCTGGTCAGCATAAACTTCGAAACAACCTCGACTGCCGCCAAACCAGTGGTGAGCATAGAGGTCACTCGTGACGGAACGGTGGTGGATGTACTACCGGCCTCCGCGACAACTCACACTTTCACCGGTCTCACCCCCGGCACCTCCTACACGTTCGGTGTCCGTCCGACCAACGCGGTAGGTGCACCCGCCTTAACCACCGTCGATGTGGTGGCCGTTACCGCCCCGGCGGCAGTCACCGGTTTGGTTTCGGTACCCACGCTGGAATCCGCCACCGCCCTACGTTTGACCTGGAACGCCGTACCGTCCACCTCTGCGGGCCGCGTTGACGGCTACTCCATAGAATCCATCAACCCGCTTTCCGGGGTGTACGAAGTGGCCGCCTTGTCCGGGGTCTCCTCCAATCCCACCCATCTTCTCAGTGGTTTGACCAGCGGTGTTCCGCGTACAGTCAGGGTGCAGGCTTACGGCAACGAGTTGACCACCCTTTCCGGTGGTTATTCCGAGTCCGTGACCGCCACCCCGATCGGTGCGCCCGTGGTACCGGTCATTTCCAGCCTGACCCGCAGGGATTCCGGTTTCCGTATGAGTTACGCCGCGGCTGCTTCTGCCGCCAACCCCGTAACCAAGGTGGAGGTATTGTTCAACAACTCACCGGCGGCCAGCAACACCGGTCAGAGTTCCACCGCGCAATGGTCTTTCACTGACGTCTCCTTGGATGCGACTCCGGGAACGACCTACAGCATAAAGGTTACCGCCTTCAACGGCCTTACTTCTACCAGTAGCACGGCCTACACTCTGGTGGCCGTTACCGCCCCGGCGGCCCCCACAAGCCTCTCCCTTACCCCGAACCTGTCCGCAAGCACCTCCCTGGATCTCGCGTATCAGGCCGTGGACAGCACCGTAAGTGCGCCGGTCAGCGGCTACATGGTAGAGAAGTATTCCAACTCGTCGTGGGAACTGGTGGCTTTGGTGCCGCAGGACGAGACACCGGGAAGCGCTTCCACCGCGCTCAGTGAGTACATTTTGACCAGCCTGACAGCCGGTGTGCCAGTGACCGTCCGCATGCAATCCTTCGGTTCGGCCACCGCCGACCTTATAAGCGCGGTCTCGGCCTCGGTCACCGGAACCCCGATCGGCGCCCCTCTCGCCGTGACCAACCTGTCGGTCCTGGCCGCCTACAACGGTCAGATGTCGTTCGCCTGGTCGAACGTCTCCTCCGCGGCCCGCCCGGTAGATTCCATCGACCTGAAGTTGTACAGGGACAATACTTTGGTTGATTCGTCCTCCACGTCTTCCAGTACCGTCGCCCGCACATTCACCGGTCTGACCAACGGTAAGACCTATAAATTGTACGTCATCCCTCAAAACTACGTCAGCCTTAACACCAACTTCGGTGTGACTTCCCCGCAATCGCTGTCCGCTTCCGCTGCCCCGTTCACCTCCCCGGCCACACCTTCCGGCCTGTCCTGCCCGGTGACCTCGGGAACGGTTACCTGCTCGTGGACCGCCGTGGCTTCCACCGAGGGTGCCCCCGTGACCGGATACGGTTTTAGTTGGAGGACCTCCGGTGGTTCGTGGAGTGCCGACATAGCCGTGACTACCGGCACCTCGGCCAGCTTGCCCAGCGTCGCCAATGGTACCGCCTACGAGACTAAGGTTCGTACCTACGGCCAGGACTCCCTATTGTCCTCCGATTATTCCAACGCCGTAAGCGTCACACCGATCGCGCCGCCCGCCGCCGCTACGTCGTTGAGCGCCTCCACGGGCAATACCCAGACTGTCCTGACCTGGACCCCGGGTGTTTCGACCGCCGCGTCCCCCATCGGCTACCAGCAGTACAAGGTATGCGCGGTGTCCACCGGGGTGTGCGCTACCCAGGGTGCGGCCAGCGCCTCTACGTCTAGCGCCACCTTCACCGGACTGACCAACGGTGACCAGTATACTGCGACCGTAACCTCCTACTCTGGTTCCACCCCGGAGACCAGCACCTACAATACCGTGTCCAGTGTGCACGGACCGTTCACGCCTTACGGCCCGCCGCTGAGCGCCCCGAGCCTTACGGCCACGGTCGCCCCCGGAAACAGCAACGCCTCCGCCAACGGTGTGGTCAACCTCTCCTGGACGGCCGTCGCTGGTACCGCCCAGGGACCGGTAACGGGTTACGCGGTGTACAAGGATAACGCCCTCCTGTCCGTGACCACCGGCCTCACCCTGCAGGCCACCGGTCTGACCAACGGCACGTCCGTGTCTTTCGCGGTAGCAGCGTACAACGCCAACGCCGAGGGCGGACGAAGCGAGACGCGTTCCGTGGTTCCCTACACCATACCTGGGGCACCCACGGTCGGCGCCATACTGAGGACCAGCATAGCTTTCACCGCCCCCGCCTCGAACGGAGGATCGGCTATAACGGGTTACAATGCGTCCTGCTCCAACGGAGCCACGGGTTCGGGCACTTCCTCGCCCATCACCGTATCGGAATTGCCGGAGTCGGCGACCTGCACGGTTCGCGCAGTCAATGCCGCCGGCCAGTCCGCGGCCTCCGGTAACTCCTCTGGCTACAGCCACTACGTGTACTACAACCACTACGCGTATTACAACCACTACACGTACTACAACCACTACACGTACTACAACCACTACACGTACTACAACCACTATGCGTACTACAACCACTACGGTTACTACAACCACTACACGTACTACGCCCACTACGGTTACTACGCCCACTACGGTTACTACGCCCACTACGGCTACTACGCCCACTACGGTTACTACAACCACTACGCGTACGGGGGGGCGTTCTAGCAGGAGCGAATTAGCTGATCCTAACGGCACCCTGTGTGTAGGGTGTTGACCACGTATCTGGTTAGCGTACCCTATAGACGGCTGGTGTATCTGTGGCACAGTAGTTACTGATGCGTACCCTTAGGACCTTGTTTCCCGTACTGGCTTTCGTGGTGCTGATTGCATCAGGCTGTACGCGTTCCTCGTCCGCCGCCGATGTGACCTATCAGGAGTACAATACGCCCCGCATCCTGGATCTGCCCCCAGGAGCCCGGTCACCCATAGTGCTCGTCGATGACCTGACCGGGTTG
>Ga0194116_10004873_pt1 | contig 15070 bp, 16 predicted proteins | sample TA2MahsurfametaG_4_FD_148617 | JGI IMG/M metagenome (GOLD analysis project Ga0194116, IMG submission 148617) | Freshwater microbial communities from Lake Tanganyika, Tanzania - TA2015008 Mahale S9 surface | ecosystem: Environmental > Aquatic > Freshwater > Lake | place: Tanzania: Lake...
AGGGAGTAACTGGTCCTACAGGTCCATCCGGTGGAGGTTCATCGTTGCCTCTAGGTACTTATTATTCAGATTATTTATTTTGGGATAACAATGCGAATACTTATCAAGTTGGGAGTTCTACAGTTCACATAGGACAACATTCGGGAGAAACATTACAAGGAGACAATTCAATAGCGATCGGTAGTTTTGCCGGATATCAGAGTCAAGGATTTGGAGACCCTTTTGCATCTTCAATCGCTATAGGAAATCAAGCAGGATATGATTCGCAGGGTATTGGTTGTATTGCAATGGGATATTTAGCTGGACAAATATCACAAGGTTTAGGTTTTGATTCTATAGCAATTGGACAATATTCTGGACAAAACAATCAAAGTTATTTTTCAGTCGCAATTGGAAATTCATCAGGACAAAATTCACAAGGACAAGGTGCTATATCTATCGGATATCAAGCTGGACAAAATTCACAAGGAAACAATTCAATAGCAATTGGTGCAAATTCTGGACACACAAATCAAGGAAATAATTGTATTTCTATCGGATACAATGCTGGATATTCATCACAGACGCCAGGTAGTTTTAATGGTTCGTCTATTGCAATAGGAGAATATTCAGGGTATACAAATCAGACCGTAGGAATATCTATAGGTTCTTATTCAGGGTATCAAGATCAACAAATTGGAGGAATAGCAATTGGTTCATACGCTGGGCGCCAAGATCAACAAATGGGAGGAATAGCAATTGGTTCAAACGCTGGTTTTATAGGACAAGGCCAAGATGCAATAGCAATTGGTCGTAATGCAGGTTCTTTTTATCAATCTAGCCAATCGATATGTCTTAATTCTTCAACATCAGTAGTTTTGTCTCCAACTAATCCTGGATTTTATGTAAATCCAATCAGAAACACACCTGGTTCTTATAGTTTATCATATAGTCCATCTACTTATGAAATAAGTTACGATACTACTAAAACATTTGTTATAGAACACCCAGTTGATGAAAATAAATATTTGGTACATGCATGTTTAGAGGGACCAGAAGCAGGTGTTTATTACAGAGGATTTTCAACAATCACAGAAAATTATATAGATGTATATTTACCTGAATATGTAAAATCATTAGCATGTGAATACACAGTTCATGCTAATCCTATTATTGAGTTTGATGAAAATCAAACATGTATAAAACAGCACCCAGTTATCACAACAACTAATGTTTCTAATGGTAAATTTAGAATATTTTCAAATATACCATGTAAAATAAACTGGTTAGTTATGGCAAAGAGACAATCTATTAATGTAGAAGTAAATAAAAATTCTGTAAATGTAAAAGGAAACGGTCCATATAGATGGATTTAAAAAAACTAGAATTATATATGTAAAAAAAACATAATGGTTCAACATTATGTTTTAGTTTATACTTACCTTGTTTTTTCTGTTATAGATAAATTACTCACACTGGTACAATTTGAATATTTTACATTTTTACATAGTCAATATTCATAGAATTTAAATATTTAAGTATTTCATCAAATTCCTTATCACTTACATGAACCATCACGTTGACATCCTTTTTAATTTCAGTTTCTTCTTGTTTATCATAAAATTGTTCTCTACTTTCTTTATTATTCCATTTGTCAGTAAATTCTTCAATATGATTTGACAAATCCAAGTCTACAAAGTTGTCTTCAGTTTCATCATAATCTCCCCATTTTCCAATATCTAGATTTGAGAGTTTATCTAAAATTTCATCTGTTTCACTCTTGCTATCTTTGTCTTCGTCTTCATTGTCATCTTCATTGTCATCTTCATTGTCATCTTCATTGTCATCTAATTCAATTACAAATTTATCATAAGTATCTATTTGTTTTTGTTTGATTTCTTTGTTAGCCAAAATATTCAATTCCTTAGCAATTAAATTGTTATCAATACCAATAATATTAGAGTTTAAAATAATTCTAAGATAATAAACATCCTTTTCTGGTAAAGTTTCACCGTGAACAAAAGGACAGCCTTGTTTTAAACAAGAAGTACCATTAGAACAATAACGATATCTAAGTTCATACATATCGTGAGCATACCAACATGTATTTCTTTGTTTACAACCAATCTTGGCATATTTACAAATTGAGGTTTTGTGATTTGCTTGGTGATGATGTTGATTTTGAGATTTGTGATAATGTTGAGGTTGATATTGAGAGCGTTGGTTACGAGTAGATTTAAACATTTTATGAAAACTGTATTACAGTGATAATTTGTTTATAAATTTATATGAAACTCATTTTTTTAATTGACTTAGTAATATTCATCGTCAGTTAAATTTGATTCGTATATTCCAGTAATAGTTTCGTATAATGATTTTTTATCATCGGGTAATTCTGTGTAACAACTTGAACATACAGTTTTTAAATTCACATAATCATTCAAAAACATTGTATGAATATCACTATACATTCTACATTTATGACATCTATATACGCAATAATCATGACACACTTTTCTATACCCAAGGCATAAATCATCACTATCAATTGGTATCTTGATAAATTCGTTTGGGTGATTACGAAATGTATAACAATTACCACACATATGTATATAACAATCCAAACATACTTGTTTGTCGTTGTCATATGATAAATTGTCACAGTTTTTACAAGTATGTTCAGTTATCAATTTGTTGAGTTTTTCATTTCTATATTTATCGCTGAATTTTTTAGAGTCATAGTTAAGTGATTTGCATGAATGTGAGACGCATTCTAAATCGTCTAAATCTAAATAGTTCATAATTTTATGAACTATATCGTTGCTTAAAGTAGTCATTTTGGGACAGTTTTGGAAGCTCATTTTATAAAAGCAATTTGCTTTTATAATTTATACACAAACTCAGTTTTTACTATACACCCTATCCATACATCTATCCATACATCTATACATACATCTATCCATACATCCATCCATACATCCATCTATCCATACATCCATCCATACATCCATACATACATACATACATACATACATCCATCCATACATACATACATCCATACATACATCCATACATACATCCATCTATCCATACATCCATACATACATCCATACATCCATACATACATCCATACATACATACATACATCCATACATACATTATTTCTCACTATATTTTAGAGAAAATATGAAAAACTGAAAAAAATATAAAAAAACATAAAATTATCACTGATTATCAGTTTTAGCTCTCACAACTTCAAACTACTTTCAAATATTCAAATTTCAACAATTTCAAAGATGTCTGCTTCTAAATTTGAAAACAATACAGGAATGTCTTCTCGTGTTCTTCCTAAATATACAGACGATGAATTAAAGCGTTATTCATTATTCAATAAGGCAATTGATTTAAAATTCAAATTATTAGCAAAGAATAATCCATCCAACAAAATTCACTCCAATCAAAAGGATGTTGCTAAACAAATTATCCAAAATTTCCAACAAAACAATCTCATTAATCAAATGGTAGTTTCTCCTACACAATCTGGTAAAACTGGTATTGTATGTGAAACTATTCGTCTGATCATTAACACCATTACTATCCCAGCAAATAATATCTACATCATTACTGGTTTGTCATCAATTGAATGGAAAACTCAAACCCAAGAACGTATTCCTGAATTTTTCGCAAGCAGAGTTTTCCATAGAAATGACTTGGCTACCAAATTCAAGGATGACATCCAAGACAAGGAAAATGTGTTTATTATTATGGATGAAATTCAAGTTGCTTCTGCAAAGGACCAAACTATTCATAAAGTATTTAATGATCTTGGATTTATGGACTTAAAAACAATTTTCAAAAAGGATGTTAAGTTCTTGGAAATCACAGCAACTCCAAATGGTACCATATACGATTTAATGAAATGGGGAGACGAATTATCATCAAAAATAATCGTCACTCCTCCAAAGGAATATACCAGCTGTTTTAAACTCTTGGACCAAGGTAGAGTAAAACAATATCAGGATTATTCTATTGATAGTTTGAACGAATTAAAAGAGACAATTTATTCTACTTATTCAACTCCTAGATACCATATAATTAGAGGAAAAACCGCAGAACAACAGGATTTGGTAATTGAATTCTTTAAAGACACTTTTGGTGAAGAATGTAAATATCTCACATTTGACTTTAATTCTGAAGAGAATGATATCAATGAAATTTTAAATACAGAACCACTCCAACATTCATTTGTTTTCATAAAGGAGCGATTACGCTGTGCTAAAAGTATAAATGATAAAAAAGTAATGGGTGTCTACTATGAGAGAATTACATCAAATCCAGATGATGACGTTATCATTCAAGGTATGCTTGGTCGTGCTACTGGTTATAATGATAATGGTGACAGTATCGTTTATACTAACATTGATAGTATTCATAGATATAAGGAACTCCTTGAATCCAATTTTGAAAGGACTGATATCAAATGGAATAGCAGTTCGACAGTTTTTAGAGGGGAGAAACTTAGAAGCTGTAATTATTTCAATACACCACAAAACATTAAGGGGTTTACAGCAACTGAATTTGAGAGAGATGATATAGAAACCTCAGAGGAGAGAAAAGAGAGAATAAAGAAAGCGAAAGAAGAGAAGGAAGCAAAGAAACAAGAAAGAGAAAAATTGAAAGAGGAGAAACAAAGAATAAAAGCAGAAAAAGAAGAGGAGAAACAAAGAAAAAAATTAGAAAAAGAGAGTAAGAAGAGAGAAAAAGAACAAGAGAAAGAAAATAAGAAGAGAGAAAAAGAATCTAAAAAACAGGCAAAGGAACAAGAGAAATTTCAACACGATGAAGAATACGATGAAGAATACGATGAAGAACACGATGAAGAACACGATGAAGAACACGATGAAGAACACGATGAAGAACACGATGAAGAACACGATGAAGAATACGATGAAGAACTCGCTATAATGCATAATAAATTTAAAATGATAATTTATAATGAAAATATATCAGAGGACGATGTAAGAAAACAATTACTTAAACTTAGAAGAGAATATCATCCAGACAAAGGGGGAAACTTTGAACTTAAAAACAAATTAACTGCTGAATTAAACGAGATGATTAGAATACACAAAGAAGAAATGGAACATGAGAAAAATTTTCAAAATCAGAATGAAAATGAACCAGGAGAGAAATCAAAAGAAGAGAAGAAACAAGAGAGAGAAGCCAAGAAAAAATCCAAAGAAGAGGAAAAAGCAAAAAAGGAACAAGAGAGAGAAGCCAAGAAAAAATCCAAGGAAGAGGAAAAAGCAAAAAAGGAACAAGAGAAAGAAGCCAAGAAAAAATCCAAGGAAGAGGAAAAAGCAAAAAAGGAACAAGAGAAAGAAGGTAAAAGAAAAGCTAAATAAAATTTTTTCGAGGTAAGTATAAATTACAGGTAAGTATATAAATAAAACAAAATATAATCTATTTTGTTTTATGAATTCCAAATAAATTGTATAAAATATAAGTATTTGTGGATATTTACTTAGTTCAATTTATAAAAAAATTGAAAAAATAAAAAAAAATCATTACTGAATATCAGTTTCTAACTTGCATTTTAAAAAAAATACTTTCAAAGATGTCTTCTCAAATTCAAACACCTCCAAAAAACGGCAATTTGCTTGGTTCCGGTTCGTATGGAAAAGTATACATGGTTAACAACTTGGCAAAAAAAATAATGGACTATAAATATGATGATGGAAATGTTCATGATAAAAATTTAAATGAAATCGCATTTCTATCTACTTATAGAAACATTCCTTTTCTCCCAAAATACAATTCAGCAAAAATTTACAAAGCATATCCAAATAAAAAAATAGAATTATTAATGGAATATTGTGGTACCAATCTTGAAAAATACGCCATGTCGAAAACATATATTGATAGAGTTAAAATGATTCCATCATTGATGTCTCAATTCAGTAAAATATTAATGTGGATGAAAAACCAAAACATTGCTCATGTTGATATAAAACCAACAAATACTTGCATTGATGATAATGGTAATCTAAAATTGATAGATTGGGGTTTTGTGACTTATTTCAGTAAACAATACAACACCAAAATATATGGGACTGAGTATTTTGCCGATCCATATACACTTGTTTCCAGAAAACTTACAAAAAATTACGATATGTATTCTGTTGGTATGACTTTGTGTTGGTTTTTAACAAAGAGTATCCAGAGTGAAGATTGGGAAACAATGATGAAAAAATTAAAGGATACTTCAATTTCAAAATCTGAAATTAATCATGAAAACATAAATTCTTTTCTTGGAGATTATATTAAAAAATCATTATGTGATACAATTGATAATGGAAAATTATATTATGAAATTTTATGTAGAATGATAGATGTAAATATAAAAACACGTATAACTCCAGAAGAATTATGTGAAAAACTAAACATTGAAACTATAAATTATGAAATTGAATATAAAAATCCATCTATGAATTTATCAATTCAACCTTATATCAATTCAGAAATGATTTCTGTATTAATTGAATGGTTAATCAAAATCAAAATAAATTGTAAATTATATTCAAGCTTGGATTATTCAATAGAATTATTATACAGAGTGTTGGAAAACCACCAGGTTAATATCAAAGACCTCCAATTGTTAGGAATATGCTGTTTGTTAATATCTACACACGCATATTCTAATGATATCATTAATGTAAAAGAAGTTAAATATTTTTGTAAAGATATTTATACCCTTGAACAAATTGAAAACACAATTGAAAATATATATGCTTTATTAGATTTCAAAGTGTATCCAACTTATACACTCGAAGGATTAAATGATGATTTAGATTATACAAAATGGCATAAATTATACTTGAAATATATAAATGGTAAGTTAACAATTAGAGATGATATATTTGATACCATGGATAGATTTGATGAAATGTGCAATTTAAATATTTTAGATAAAACGCAAATTTCATGTGTAAAATTCATTAAAAAATCAATCAATTTGAAATTTCAAACAGAAAAAAAAATAAAAATTACAAAAACACTTGGAAAATTTCTAAAATTGATCGAGAATAATAAATTATACGATTCCATATTAGAACTTACAATTAATATGTTTAGATATATGATTAAACATAAAGATTTTCTAATGAATAGAGCAGATTTTCACAGAATTAAATCTATACTACATGAAAAATATAACTATTCGGTTGAAACAGTTAAACAAAACAAATCAAGGGGGCTTAAACATAAAAAATCTAGATCAAATATTTATTACTATAATAAACTCGTTGAATTAAAAAACGAAATATATTTCTAAAATATAAATGTAATATAAACATCAAGGTAAGTAAATCAAAACAAAATGTGTTCCATTTTGTTTTAATGAAAATATTAAAAATTGAGTTTTGATATATTTTATACAAATATATCACTGACAATATTATAAAATGTCTAATCAAATTGAAATCGAAATGCCTTTGAATTACAATAAAATAACTCAATTCAATTTACAAGTTGATTATACAAGAAAACTCTTGAAAAAATTAAAATTAAGAAAATTATCTCGCCCACAATCTCTCAAATCTGAAAACAAACCTCAAGTTATTAAAAATTATAGTGAATGGAAAAATGACAAAGGAGAATTGCATCGTGAAAACGATTTACCAGCATTGACACGTTCAGACGGTACAAAACAATGGTGGATTAATGGCAAATTACATCGTGATGGTGATAAACCAGCAATTATACATTCAAATGGCGTGAAGGAATGGTGGTTTAATGGTCGTCCATTTAGACAAAATAAAAAACCAATCATTGAACAACCAAACGACCATCTAATTAATGACTTGTTATATAACATACATAAATCAGTTCAAAAAAAATGATTTTTACAAATTTTTCTGAAATGATGTTAACAATATTATTCAAATATTTCAAAGATAAAAATGAATAGTAATATTTATTCAACTGATGAAATACCTATGCCTTTAAATTTTAATGTCATAACATATTCTAATTTACAAGTTGAATACACACATAAATTGATAAAAAAACTGAAACAACAAAAAACTAAAAAAACATTTCAAAATATAGAAACTAATATCAAAACTGATGTCCAAAAAAATATAAATGATATTCTAAAAACATACAAATTAGAATTGTGTGAGAATTCAAAGGTAACTTTAAAATCAACAATTGACAATTACAAAAAATACAAATTATCTGAATATCTAACAACAGAACAATACATAGAACAAGTTTCTAAATATATAACTTATAAAAAAAGAGGGACAGGTGGGTCATTTCATGGTGTAAATATTATAAAATATATAAAAGAAAAGAGCACAAAAAAGTAAGTTTTTAAAATATAAAAAAGGTAAGTAAATAAAACATAATGAAAAAACCATTATGTTTTTACTATATTTTTTTGTGTATTTTTTTAAGCAATTCGTCTCTTTGATTTTGTAAAGTTAAAATCAATCCATAAGGGTCACAACGGATTTGTGGAGGTTTGATAAGCTCAATTGAAATATTTTGGTTAATTTTATCAAGTCCTTTATATATGTAATATTCAATTTCTGATCTCTTTTCAAATGTAAAAAAACTAATAACAGAAGTAATAATTGTAGTTAGAATACTTGTAATTGTAGTTGAAACTTGAAAAAATACACTTGACGGACTTGAAAGTGACAAAGTAAAAGTAAAACAGCTAGAAAGTAACAATATAAACTTTAAAAAATTAGATATAAATTCATGTCTATAATTTAATTGTTTATATTTAATTGATTCTTCAATACATATCTTTTGAAATTCAATATAATAATTTTCAATATTATCATTCCATAAACTTGTATCTAATGTTCTTGGCGAACAATCACTTTGACTTAAATCGTCATTATAATCGCTTTCATTAATACTATTTATATTGTTGTCTGTTATTTCTCCAATATTTTTTTTCTTTATTTTAAATCGTCTATAATGTCTCTTTTTAGGTTCTTTAAAATGTTTATCTCTGAATTCATACGTTTTTGTCGGTTCATTTGAAGAAATCGATTCGGTTGAATCAGTTGTGGAATCAGTCAAATCTGGACTTGTATTTTCAGTTTCACAATTGCTTTTGTGTTTGTTATCTGTAATGTGGCTATCTGTTGAAACTATTGGAGATATATCTGTATTTTCTGTGTTTGTACTTTCAATATCATTTTCTTTTCGAATTTTATTTATATTGTCTGTTTGTTCTCCCGAATTACCTAAATAAAATTCTTTATTTTCATTATATGGATAATATAGTTTATTAAGTTTATTTATAGAAGAAAAACTACTATTATTTAATGTGTTTTCGATAAATGTTTTATCGATTGTTCTATTAGGAATATGTATTGAACCAAATATTCTTTCATTATTTTTAAAAGCTTGTGAAATTTCATTTTGTTCAAATGACGTATTTATAGGCATAGATTTTATATTTACCTTATATTGTTTGTTTGTGCTTCTTTCTGTATTTTTAATTATATTTTTTCTATTCAAATAAATCTCTTGTGCCAATATCTGAATTTTTGTATTTGGTGTTTTTTTATAAAATTTTTCCCTATTTTCATAATCTTCTTTTGTGGTTTTTATTTTTGTATTTACATTGTAAAGATGATGTGTATCTTGTGTATCTTGTGTATTTTGATTATTAGGTAAATATTGTATATTATTCATATTAGATAGCGAATTGTTAATAGGTATATTTATTTTTATATCGCTTAATTCATTCTCCATTTTCATGTATTTATTATTATAAAATGAAAATAAATACATTATTTTTATGATATGTTAATTGTAAAAATATAAATTAAACATTTTACATTTATATAAATTAAAATATGTCAAATACAAGATTTACAATGACCCATATAAAAAACGATATAATATCGTCGATTAAAGAATTAATTTTTATTTTTGTAATTGGAATTATATTTTATTTAAATGATTATGAAACTGGAAAAAATACATTATATAAAAACTGCGAGAACCATCATATTACTCAATTATATTTATTTTTACATCATATATTGACTTCTTTCTTTATATTTGGGTGGATTTTAATTTCAAATAAATTTATTTTGAAAATTTATATTATATCTATTATAATTGCTTTAATTTCACAATATATTTATAGAGGCGAATGTCCTCTTACAACAATTGTAAATAAAAACTGTAATCTATCAAAAAGAAATTTATTAAGAGATTTCTTATTTGTAACTGGTATAAAATCAATTGATTACATTCATATTTATTATATTTGTACTATAATTTCAGCTATAATAGCATATAAGAAAATTGTAAATTAATTTTTTATTATAATTATATATAATAAAAAATGCCTTCAAAGACAAAAATTTCAATTAGTAAATTAAAATCATTTTGCAGACTAGCAAAAATAAATTTTGAAAAAAAAAGTGGTAAATCTCTTGAAGTTGAACTTGAAAAAAAGGTGAAAAAATACCTTCTTAAATATACATATGCACCTAGATATTTAAGAGGATTAACACCAGATGAAAAGTTCATAAAAATGTTTGAGATACGATATTATAAACTAAAAGAGAAAAAAGATAAAATTACAAAAAAGGAAAAATATAAAGTATCGTCCCTTGATAAACCAAAAAAGTCAAATTCAAAACAAAGCTCTATTTCTAAATATACAAAAAAATGGAACAAGAGTTATAATGCTAAATCTTTAAAAGAAAAAAGCGAGATATCTGGTGTTCCTTTATCAATTCTTAAAAAAGTGTATAATAGAGGTTTAGCAGCATGGAGAGGTTCATCACATAGACCTGGTGCATCTCAGCATCAATGGGGAGTAAGTAGAGTAAATAGTTTTTTGACATGTGGTAAAACGTGGTATTATCCAGATCATAAACTTTCAAGAGAAGCAATGAGTAAATCACCAAAAGCAAGAAATTTTTGGAAAAAGTGTGATAAATCAAAACAAGGCAAAAGAACAAAAAGTAGATAAAATATAAACTTATACTAACTTATACAAATTCAATTGTGTAATCAATTATTTTACCAGATAGAAAAGGAACAACTTTAAATAAACCAATATCTATATCATTTGGTATTAATTGTTTTTTTTTTATTATTTTTATGTGTTTTTCTGTTTTTATTGGAAGTTTAAAAAAATCAGCACCAAATTTACATACAAAATTTTCTAGTTTATCTAAACATCCAATATCATTAAAAATATGAGCTAAATAAGGAATTAAAAATGGAGTTGTATAAATACCAGCTTCACAACATTCACCTAATTTTTTATAATTAGGATGAGGTGCAGAATCGGACCCCAAAAAGAATTTTTTATTTCCAGATTTTACAATATTTCTAAGTGCTTCTCTATCTTTTCTGTTTTTTGCTACCGGTTTACAATAATTAAACGAATTGTTAACTACATCGTCAATTGTAAGTTGTAAATGATGAGGTGTTATTGTTGCAACTACATTTTCATTACATTTTAAAATAGTATTTACTGCATCTTCTGTTGAAATATGTTCAAGAACAATTCTTAAATTAGGAAAATCATGATGAATATTGACTAATTCTTTCATAAAATCAGTTTCCGCATCTAAAACTGATGAATTTGGGCTTTCCCCATGTATATGTAAAACTAAATCAAGTTCTTGCATTTTAGAAAAAATATGATAACACGATTTTATATCATTTATTCCTTCTTTTGAATTTGTAGTAACTGAATTTGGATACATTTTTAATCCTGTAACATTTGCCTCTTTTTTTGATATTTCTAACTCGTCAATATTTATTGAATTTGTCAAAAATATTGTCATTAGATAATCAACACCAGGTTCATTTTGTTTTAATTTTGTATAATATTCTTTTACTTGTTTAAAAGAAGTTATTGGTGGATTTAAATTTGGCATTACCAATACACGATTAACACCTCCTTTTTTAATTTGTTTTACTAATTGATCGCAGAAAATTCCTTGTCTAAGATGAATATGAAAATCATCAGCAAAAGGTAGAAACATGTTATTGTTTTATTTCTTTTATATTTCTTTTATATTTTTATGAAATTCTATTTTTGTATATAAATTTATTTTTAATATGTTTTATATTTTTAAAATGTTTAATGGAATAATAACAATAATAGTCGTTGTAACTATATGTTTAGCAATATTTATTATGTTGTATTATATTGAAAAAAAAATAAAAAAACTTGAATGTAAAAATTAAAATATAAATAATATAAAGGATATTATAAATTAAAATAGTATAAAAATGACATCACAAGATGAAATGGAATTAATTTCTCAAAATTTTAACAATTTCACTTACAATTCTACCCCACATTTCACATTAAATGGAAAGAAAATGTGGGGTAGAATTGTAAGTGTTCACGATGGAGATACAGTAACTATAGTGTTAAATATTTTTGATGGATTTTATAAATTTAACGTAAGATTAAACGGTATAGATACATGTGAATTAAAGAGTAAAAATGAAAAAAATAAGGAACTTGCGTGTTTTGCAAGAAGTCGTCTCCTTTCTTTAATTACAAAAAAGGAAATATCAGAAACAACCTTGTTAAAAGATAGAAGAATGATAAATAATTTTCTAAATAAAAATACATATTGTGTATGGATTGAATGTTTAGAATTTGATAAATATGGACGTTTATTGGGTAATATTTATTCTGATAACAAATCAGTTAATGAGAGTTTCTCAAATTTACTTATAAAAGAAAAATTAGCATATAACTATACAGGAGAAACTAAATTGACAGAACAAGAACAACTTGAAACGTTAAAATAAATTTTGTGTATTTTTTTATATATTTTTATAAAATATATAAAATGATAAATTTTGATAAAAATACAGTATATGATTACTGTATTGTAGGTGCTGGTCCTACTGGTTTGACTGTCTCTTATTTATTATCAAAAATAGGTAAGAAATGTATTTTAATAGATAAAAACAAAGATATAGGAGGATGTCACAGAGTAGATAGAGTAAATGGATTATTTACAGAACATGGACCACGTATATATTCTAATTCATATATCAATACGAAAAATCTTTTTAAAAAAATGGATATGAATTTTAATTCATTTTATACTAAATATAATTTTACAATAAGCAATATTGGAAACCGGACAATTAAACAATTCACATATAGAGAATTATCTTATTTTGTATATCACTTTATTTTATTGTTATTCAATGATAATTACGGTATAGATATTTCTATGAAAGATTTTATGGAAAGTCGTAATTTTACATACGAAACAAAAGATTATATTGATAGACTTTGTAGATTAACAGATGGAGCAAGTTCAGATAAATATAGTTTAAATAAATTTTTTCAATTAGTAAATCAACAATTCTTTTACAAAATATACCAACCTAAACTACCTAATGATATTGGGATATTCAAACAATGGAAAGAAAAACTATATGAAAACAATGTTGACATTTTAATGAATACAGAAGTTGTACAATTGAGAGGTAATGATGAAAAAAAGGTAGAAAGTATATTGTTAAAAACTTGTTTGTCTAAAAATGATTCTATACAAATTGAAATAAAATCAAAAAAATATATATTTTGTATACCTCCTAAACACTTGGAATACATTTTATCTCGCAATGAAACGAATCATTTTTCATATAAAAATGCATTTGGAGATTTTTCAAATCTAAAAAATTGGATAAACAATACAAATTATATGAATTATATACCTGTTATATACCATTGGGATGTCACACACAAAAATATACATTTACAAAAAGTATGGGGATTTCCAAATACAGAATGGGGAGTTGCATTTATAGTCTTAAGTAATTATATGAATTTTAATGACAATCGTTCAGCTCTGGTAATAAGCACATGTATAACAAAAAATACAAAATCAACATATATAAATAAAACACCAGATGAATGCAACGAAGATGAACTAAAAAAAGAGATATTGAGACAACTCCGTATTTCTTTTCCTGAATTGCCCGAACCATCATATTCGATTATACATCCAAATGTAAAACGTATAAATAATAAATGGATAGAAGATGATACAGCATTTATAAGTTCTACAAATTCTAAATATATGAAATATAATTCTGAAAATGTTAATAATATATTTCAGGTCGGAACTCAAAATGGCAACAGTAAATATAAATTTACAAGTATGGAATCTGCTATTTCTAATGCTATTGTATTTTCAAATTATATTGAAAAGGATACAAAAAAAATATTAAAAATAACAAACACAATAGACTTGATTTTCGTAATTAGAATTTTATTTTGTATATTTATTTTACTTTTGTGTTTACGATATTTTAAAAGAAAATAAAATAATAACATACAAACATAAACAAAATGTATACAAATAATAGAAAATACAAAATACTCAATGATTTATTTAAGAATTTACTGTTATTTGGATCTCTATAAAATATATCATTTTCGTCAAAAATATATTTATCAATATTATAAAAAAAATTCAACATTTTTATAATATATTTTTTTTAAATGTTTATATATAAAGAATTTACACTTTATAACTGGTTTCTTTTATTTTTGACAATAAATCCAACTTGAATATAATATGTGCTGTAGTATAAGTGATGGGAAACATAAAAGCAAATATAGCAAATATTACCTTGTATCCATTGTTCCATCCAGCTTTAGTATTAGAATGCCAACTTAATTTAGCTGCATAAATACCTAAAATTAAGTATATTACAAACATTAACATAACAAGAGGAGTAGATAATCTCTCTTTTCTCTCATAATCTTCATTGTTTGTACAACCATGATATTTTTCTTGAGTTGGATTTTCATTTGATTGTTCTACTGAATTTTTATACATAAAGTATTCAGCTATCATTTTTTGTTTTATATAAAGATATTAAAAAAAAATAATTATTCATTCTCTACGTAATAAAAAAAGTATAAATAATACCAAAATAATAATTATAAAAATATAAAAACGACTTGATTGTTTGTAATATTTGTTACACACTGGACATTCTTCAATATGTTCATACACATTTCTACAATGAAAATGAGGTATTTGAG
>Ga0194116_10004878_pt1 | contig 15067 bp, 9 predicted proteins | sample TA2MahsurfametaG_4_FD_148617 | JGI IMG/M metagenome (GOLD analysis project Ga0194116, IMG submission 148617) | Freshwater microbial communities from Lake Tanganyika, Tanzania - TA2015008 Mahale S9 surface | ecosystem: Environmental > Aquatic > Freshwater > Lake | place: Tanzania: Lake Tanganyika...
CGTTTGCCGCCGTGCTTCATCGTGTTCGTCAACGGCCTGCCCGGCGGGATGTACCTCGATTGGAAGGACGGCTCCGTGCGGGTGGAGTCGGTGATCATCCGGGACCTGCTGCCGCACGTGGACGCGACGCACCGGACGGTGGCGGCGCGCGGGGGGCGGGTGATCGAGGGGTTCAGTATGGGCGGTTACGGGGCGGCGCGGCTGGGGTTCACGCATCCGGATTTGTTCGCGGGCGTTTCCCTGCTGGGTGCGGGGCCGCTGCAGCCGGATTTCACGCGGACGCCACGGGCCGGGCCGAAGCAGCGCGACGAGATCTACCAGCGGGTGTACGCCGGGGACGCGGCCTTTTATCTGGCGCAGAGCCCGTGGGCGATCGTCGAGCGGCAGGCGGGGCGGCTCGGGGAGCTGGTCATCCGGCACGCGACGGGCGACCGGGACGAGACCTTCGCGAACAACCTGGCGTTCCACGAGCGGATGCGGGCGTTGGGGGTGACGCACACGTGGAGCGTGGCCCCGGGCGTGGGCCACGACCCGACGGCGCTGATGGTGGCCCTGGGCGACGCCTTCTGGGCCTTCCACCGCGCGGCCTTCGGCGGGGCGGCGGCGGCGCGGTAATTTAGTCCCCCGATGAGCACCCCGACCCCTCCCTCCCCGTTTTCCCGCCGGGCCGGCCTCGCCGGTGCCGCCGCGCTCCTCGGGCTTGCCGCCGCCGGTCCCCTGCTCCGCGCCGCCGCCCCACGCAAGGAACGCGCCGCGGGCAAGGCCGAGACGCCGCCGCCGACCCGGCCCCCGCTCGAGCCCGTCGACGTCGCCCGCCTGCCCGCCGGTTGCGACCGCTTCGATCTCTTCCTGCTGATCGGTCAGTCCAATATGAAGGGCCGCGGCGTGATGCCGGCGGAACCGCTGCGCGACGAGCGGATCGTGATGCTCCACCTGCGCGACGACGCCTGGTACCTCGCGCGCCACCCGCTGCACCTCGTCGGCGACGCCCGGACCTTCGCCGGCCACGACAACGCGGGCGTCGGCCCCGGTCTCGCCTTCGCCACCACCGTCGCCGCCCGCACACCGCGGGCCCGCCTCGGCCTGGTCCCCTGCGCGGTCGGCGGATCCTCCATCGCCCTCTGGCAGCGCGGCGCGCGGCTCTACGACCAGGCGATCCGCCGCGCGCGCCTCGCCCGCGCGTCGCCGGGCACCGCGCGCCCCCGCCTGCGGGGCGCCCTCTGGCTGCAGGGCGAGGCCGACGCCACCGACGCGCGCTTCCCCGGCCACGAGGAACGCCTGCTGCGGCTGGTCGACGACCTCCGCGCGGACCTCGGTGAACCCGCGCTGCCGTTCCTCGCCTGCACCATCGGCGAGCTGCGGCCCGAGGCCGAGGGCCGGCGCGTGGCGGAGATGAACCGCCTGCTGCTCTCCTTGCCGCAAAAGCGGGCGGGCACCGGGTGCGTCGACGCGCGGGACCTGCGGACGCACCTTGGCGACGCGGTGCACTTCGACACCGCGGCGCAGGAGGAGATCGGCCGCCGTTACGCCGCCCAGTACCTGGCCCTCGCCGGCACGGGCTGAGGCGAACGCCCGGCCCCGGCGGGGCTTTCGCCTTGTGTGGCGCGCCGGACCGGCGACGCTCCGACCGCCCCCGATCCCGATGCCCCCGTCCGAGCCCGAGAGCGCCCGCTGGTTCCGCGAGCACGTGCTGCCGCACGAGCCGATGGTGCGCGGCTGGCTCCGCGGCCGCCTGACCAGCGAGAGCGACGTCGACGATGTCGTCCAGGAAGCCTACGTGCGGCTCCTGCGGGCGCGGGAACGCCAGCCGATCGACGCCCCCAAGGCGCTCCTGTTCACCATCGTGCGCAACCTCGCCCGCGACCACTGCCGGCACCGCGACGTGCTGCCGCTGGAACCTTTAGCGGAAGAGGGCGAGTCGGCCGTCTTCACCGAGGAGGCCGGTCCGCCCGAGACCGTCGCCCACCGCCAGGAACTCGAACTCTTGACCGCCGCCATCCAGTCCCTGCCCGACCGCTGCCGGCAGATCTTCACCCTGCGCAAGGTCTACGGCCTGCCGCAGGCCGAGATCGCCCGGCAGCTCGGGCTCTCGGAAAACACGGTCTCGGCCCAGCTGACCATCGGCGTCCGGAAGTGCATCGCGTTCCTCGACCGCTGCCGGCGGGAACGGGAAGGGCGGTGGCCGTGAACGACGCCCCACCCACCCCCGGCGAACCCCGCGATCCGGCCGTCGAGGAGGCGGCCGCGGGCTGGCTCGTGCGGGAGGACCGCGGCCTCACGCCGGCCGAGCAGGACGAGTTCCTGCAGTGGCTGGCGGCCCGGCCGGAGCACCGCGGGGCGCTGGACCGGCACCGCCGGCTCTGGCGGCGATTCAACGCGCTCGACCGCTGGCGGCCCGCCCACAGCGCCGCGCCGAACCCGGACCTGCTCGCGCGTCGGCGACCGCGGCGCCCCACCTGGTTCCTGCCGGCCGCGGCGGTGGCGGCGGCCGCGGCGGTGGCCCTCGCCGTGTTCCTGGGCGATGCGCCGGCCCCCGCGAACCCCGGGGCCCTCGCCCTCGAGGCCACGGCCTACCGGCGCGAGATCCTGCCCGACGGCTCCGTGCTGGAGCTGAACCGCGGCGCGCACGCCGTGGTGCAGTTCTCCCCGCTCGAGCGCCGGGTGCTGCTGGCGCACGGCGAGGCGCAGTTCGCCGTGACCAAGGATCCCCGCCGGCCTTTCGTGGTGCGGGCGGCGGGGGTGGACGTGCGCGCCGTGGGCACCGCATTCCACGTCCGGCTCGCCGGGGAACAGGTTGAGGTGCTCGTGACCGAGGGCCGCGTCCGGCTGTCCCAGCCCCGGCCCGCACCCGACCCCGCCACGGGGGAAGTGCCGGCCGCCCCGCTCGCGGAACTGGTGGCCGGGCAGCGGACGGTCGTGGCGGCGGCCCCCGTCCTGACCCCGCCCCCCGTGCTGCCCGCGTCGCCCGCCGAGGTCGCCCGGCTGCTCGATTGGGCGCCCCGGATGCTCGAGTTCGACGCCACGCCGCTCTCCGAGGTCGTCCACGCGTTCAACCAACGCAACGCCGTCCAGCTGGCCGTGGCCGACGACGCCCTCCGCGGGCTGCCCATCGTGGCCACGATCCGGTCCGATAATCTCGAGGGCTTCGTGCGCCTGCTGGAGGCGACGCTCGGCGTGCGGGCGGAACGGGCGGAGCCCGGCGTCATCACCTTGCGCGCGGCCCGCTGAGGCGTGCCGGCCGGGCCGAAAACTTCCCTTAGCGTGAACGGCGCGCCCGTCCGTCTCCCGAGGTGGTTCGTGCCGTCCCGATGCCCCCCTGCCCCCACCCGACCGGCCCGTTGGCGCCGGCCCCGCGCCTGGCTTGCCGCCCTGCTCTGGCCGCTCGCCCTGCCGGGGCTGGAGCCCGCGCCCCCGCCCGCCGGGCCGGCCGCGTCAGCCGCGGAGGCCACCCGGGCGTTCGACGTCCCCGCCGGTCCCGCCCGCCTCACCCTCAAACGCACGGCCCGGCAGGCCGGCGTGGAGATCGTGTTCGGGGCGACGGTGGCGGAAGGCGTGACCACCCCCGCGCTCCGGGGCGAATTCCCCCCGCGCCGCGCCGTCGAGCGGCTGCTCGAGGCCACGCCGCTGCTGCTGGTCGTGGACGACCCGAGCGGGGTCTGGAGCGTCGTCCGCCGCCCCCCGGCCGCTGAGGCCGCCCCGCCTTCCCCCGCAATGAACCCCCGCCCCACCCTTGCCCGCCTCGGCGCCTGGCTCGCCCTGGTCCTCGCCCCCGCCGCGCCGGCCACCGCCGCCGAAACCGCCGCGCTCACCGGCCGCGTCCTCAACGCCACCACCGGCCAATACCTCAACAACGCGCGCGTCAGCGTCCGCGGGACGGACCTGGTCGCCTTCACCGACCAGACCGGCACCTACCGGCTGCCGCGCGTCCCCGCCGGGGACGTCACGCTCGAGGTGTTCCACACCGGGCTGGAGACGCAGGCGGCCGCGGTGGCCGCGCCGGCCGGGCGGACCGTGACGCGCGACTTCGACCTGCGCCGGGGCGCCGCCGCGGGCGCCGGGGACGTGATCCGCCTCGACGCCTTCACCGTGTCCACGGGCCGCGAGACCGACGGCCAGGCGATCGCGATCAACGAGCAGCGGTTCTCGCCCAACATCAAGAACGTGGTCGCGGCGGACTCGCTGGGCGACGTGATGGACGGCAACATCGGCGAGTTCCTGAAGTACGTGCCGGGGGTCACCCCGGAGTACGACTACGAGGACGGCACCACGGTGGCGACGGTGTCGATCCGGGGGTTCGCGCCCCATATGGTGGCGGTGGCCAACGACGGGGCCCAGATGGCCAACACCTCGAACGCGATGGGCGACTCGCGCGCGTTCTCCTTCAACCAGGCCTCGATCAACAACGTGGCGCGCATCGAGGTGGCCAAGGTGCCCACGCCGGCTCACCGCGCGGACTCGCTCTCGGGCTCCGTCAATATGGTCAGCAAGAGCGCGTTCGAGCGGAAGAGCGCGCAGTTCCGCTACAACCTCAACCTCGCCGCCAACAGCGAGAACTTCGACCTCCGGCGCACGCCGCACACCACCGACGAGCGGGTGCGCAAGCTCCGCCCGGGCGGGAACTTCGACCTCACGCTGCCCCTCGGCCCGCGCTTCGGGCTCGTGCTCACGGGCGCCGCCTCCGAACGCTACGCCAAGCTCCACTACTCGTACCGCACCTACAACACGAGCGCGGCGGGCACCGGCGCGACGCCCGCGCAGCCGTTCCTGCAGACCTACCGGCTGCTCGATTCCCCGCGCACCCTCGTCCGCCAGTCGCTCGGCCTGAAGGCCGACTGGCGCGTCACCCCCCACGGGATCCTCTCCGTCGGCGGGCAGGTGAGCGGCTTCCAGTCGACGCGCATCGCGACCGAGTTCACCGCGGGCGCCGGCACCGCCGCCACCCCGTCCGTGGCGGGCGGCGTCCCCCTCAGCTACGGCCCCGACTTCACGGTCGGCGCGACGGGGCGCGGCACGGTCACGCTCGGCGGCGCCACCTCCACGCACATCATCACCGGCGCCGAGGCCGCCAATGCCCGCTACCGCTACGACAACGGCGTCTGGAAGGTGAACCTCGCCGCCGACCGGTCCCGCGCCGAGGGCGGCTACCGCGACCAGTCCAAGGGCCACTTCCGCCAGATGGCGATCAGCCTGCGCAACCCGGTCCGCCTGGAGTTCCGCCAGATCAACGGGGTCCGGCCCGAGAGCCTCCGCCTCCTCGACAACGCCAACCGCGAGGTGGACCTGTACGACGTCGCCAACTACCAGCTGGGCACGGTGAACTCGACCCCGCGGCGCACGCGCGAGGACTTCCGCTCCGCCTCCGCCGACGTCGGCCGGCGCCTGCCGTGGTTCGGGTTCCCCGTTTCCGTCGAGGCCGGCGCCCAGCGGCGCGCGCAGACCCGCGACCTCCGCCGCCGCAACGAGAACTGGACCTACAACGGCCTCAACGGGGACCGCTCGCCCGCCCCGTTCGTCTCGCCGGTCTACAAGGACCAGTACCACTACTTCGGCTTCCGCAACCTGCCGCACATCTCACCGATCCTCGCCTACCGCGCCCACCTCGCCAACCCGGGGCTGTTCACCAAGACGCCCGCCCAGCTCGTCGCCGAGGAGACCTTCCGCATCACGAACTCGCAGCGGTTCGAGGAGACGGTCTCGTCCGCCTACGGGCAACTCGAGCTCAGCCTCCTCCGCTCCCGCCTGCGCCTCCTCACGGGCGTCCGCTACGAGCGCACGGAGACGTCGGGCCTCGGCGCGCTCGTGAACCCCGCCGCGGTCTGGGCGCGGAACCCGGACGGGAGCTTCGCCCGCAACGCGGCCGGGCAGCGGATCCGGCGCCCCGAGGCCGGCGCGCTGAACTCGATGGAACAGCTGCGCCTCACCCACACGGAGCGCGGGTTCCGGGCCGACCGCGGTTACGACGGCTACTACCCCAGCCTCCATCTCAGCTACACCGCCACCGAGCGCCTCGTCGCCCGCGCCGCCTACGCCCGCACCTACGGCCGCCCCAACCTCAACAGCGTCATCCCCACCGCCACGGTCGACGAGGCGGACCTCGAGGGCGACCAACTCGGCGACCCCGCCGTGGTCCAGGGCAACATCACCGTCACCAACACCGGCCTCCGCCCCTGGACCGCCGACAACTACGACCTCTCGCTCGAGTACTACACGCCCTCGGGCGGCATCCTCGGGGTGGGCTACTTCCACAAGGAGATCCGGGACTTCTTCGTGAACACGGTACGGATCGCGACGGCGGCCGACACGGAGCTGCTGGGGCTGGACCCGCGCTACGTGGGCTGGCGCGTGAGCACCACGCTCAACGGCGGCAACGCGCGCGTCTACGGCGCCGAGTTCAACGTCCGCCACTCGCTCGCCGCGCTGGGCGCGTGGGCCCGCCCGGTCAGCGTCTTCGCCAACGGCACGAAGCTCGTCCTCGAGGGCCCCGGCGAGGCCGCGTTCAACGCCTTCACCCCCGAGAGCCTCAACTGGGGCTTCAGCTACACCCGCCGCCCGGTCAGCCTGATGGCGAAGTGGAACTACCGCGGCCAGCGCCGCCTCGGCGCCCAGCCCCAGCTCGGCGCCGGGGCCTACGAGTGGGACGACCGCCGGGTCACGCTCGACCTCAACCTCGAATACCATCACCGCTCGTGGCTGCAGCTCTACGCCGCCGCCCAGAACGTCCTCAACGCCCGCGCGGTCACGCTCCGCTCGGGCCCGCAGACCCCCGACTACGCCCGCAACTACCTCGTCGGCGCCTTCGGCGTCGGCCTCACCCTCGGCCTCAAGGGCAGCTTCTGAGTCGCCCGCCCCACCTTCACCCGCCTGAACCGATGCCCGCGCCCCGCCTGCTCCCCGCCCTGCTCCTCGCCCTCGCCCTCCCGCTCGCCGCCGCCGGGCCCGTTGACGTCGTCATCTACGGCGCCACCCCGGGCGGAATCGCCGCCGCCATCGCCGCGGCCAAGGGCGGCCGCTCCGTCCTGCTGGCCGAGCCGACGATCCGGATCGGCGGGATGGCCACCAACGGGCTCCAGCACCCGGACTTCCGCGCCTTCGAGGCGCTCACCGGCACCTTCCGCGAGTTCAACCGCCGCACGCTCGAGCACTACACCCGCACCTACGGCCCCGACTCCCCACAGGTGCGCGACTCGTTCCGCGGGACGCACGCCGAGCCCAAGGTCAGCCTGCTCGTGTTCCAACGGATGCTGGCGGAACACCCGCGGATCACGGTGCGCACCGAATGGACCCTCGTCGACGCCCTCACGCGCGGCCCGGCCGGCGACCGGACGGTGCGCGCCGCCCGCTTCCGCGACGCCGCGGGCGCCGAGCACACGGTCGAGGGTCGCGTCTTCATCGACGGCTCCTACGAGGGCGACCTGATCGCCGCCGCCCGGACCCCGTACCGGATCGGCGTCGAGGGCCGGGAGGAATACGGCGAGTCGGCCGCGCCCGCCGACGGCAGCGGGGACCTCCAGGGCTACAACTTCCGCTTCGTGATGACCAACGTCCCCGCGAACCGCCTCCCCGTCACCGCCCCCCCCGGCTACCGGCGGGAGGACTTCCTCGGGATCGCGCAGCTGGTGGCCGAGGGGAAGATCAAGCGCGCGTTCGGGGGCTACCGCGACACCGACAACCTCGTGAAGGCGCAGATCCCGGTGCTGCCCAACGGCAAGCGCGACATCAACGACGTCTCCCGCGGCCACGTCCGCCTGTCCCTTCCCGGGGAGCAGCTGCTCTGGCCGGAGGGCGACCCGGCCACGCGGCGGGCGATCCACGCCGAGCACCTGCGCTGGAACGCGGGGATCATCCACTTCGCGCAGCAGGATGCCTCGTTGCCGGCGGAGTTCCGCGCCGAGGCGAGCCAGTGGGGCTGGTGCAAGGACGAGTTCACCGAGACCGGCGGCATCCCGCCGCAGCTCTACGTGCGCGAGGCGCGCCGGCTCCTCGGACTGCGGATCTTCACGCAAAACGACACCCGCCCCGCCGACGGCGACGCCCGGGCGGTGCTGCACCGCGACGCGATCGCGATCGGCGACTACGGCCACAGCAGCCACGGCGTCCGCCACGAGGGCTCGCGCTTCGGGGGCAAACGTTTCGGCGAGGGCCTCGGCGTGACCTACGCGCCCTACCAGATCCCCTACGGCACGATCGTGGCGCGGGACGTCCGCAACCTGCTCGCGCCGGTGCCGGCCAGCGCGACGCACATCGGTTTCTGCGCCCTGCGGCTGGAGCCGATCTGGAGCTCCCTCGGCCAGGCCGCGGGCCACGCGGCCCACCTCGCCCTCGCGCCCGCCGGGACCCCGGACGCGCGCGCGGTGCGCGTGCCGGAACTGCAGCGCCGCCTGCACGCGGACGCGTCGGCGACGGTCTACGTGGGCGATGTGCCGCCGGAGGCCCCGGACTTCGCCGCCGTGCAGTGGTGGGGCACCGCCGGGGGCCTGCACGGCCTCGCCCCGGCGCCCAAGGGTTCCCGGCTGGGCCGGCAGATCGAGGGCCAGCACAACGAGGGCTGGCTCAACCACGACGTGCAGCTCTCCGCCCCGCTCGACGCCGCCCTCGCCGCCCGCTGGGAGCCGATCGCGCGCGCCGCCGGCATCACCGCCGCGCTGCCCCCCGCCGACGGCCGCACGACCCGCGGCGACTTCATCCGGGCCGCCTGGCGCGCCGCCCCGCCCTGACCGCGACGCTAAGAGCAAGGGGGAGCCAGGGGGGTACCAGATCCACCGGCCCCCGGAGGAGACCAGCGGTGATGATTTGTGCCCCAACGCACGTCGCACTGACCTCAAAGGGCCCCATGAGAAACCTCCTTCCGAAGCTCTTGGCGTGCGTGCTGGCCTCCGGCACGGCCTACGCCGCCGATCCATCCGCGGCGACTCAGCCGCTGACGCCTCAGCACCTGCCTTTCCCGCCAACCGTGGACCTTTCGCGGGATACCGCGCGGCACGTGATCATCGCGCAGGGCGACGCGAGCACCTATCAGGGCCACCCAACCACCCTGCTGCTGCCCGATGGCAGGACGATGTTCTGCGTCTGGACGATCAACCACGGCGGCCCCTGCGGGCCGATGAAGCGCAGCGACGACGGTGGACTCACCTGGAGCGGGCTCCTGCCGGTGCCCGACAACTGGCGGACCACGCGCAATTGCCCCACGATCTGGCGGCTCCAGGACCCCCGGGGCGCGGCGCGGCTAGTCGTCTACGCGGGGCAGGGGCCGGATGGCGCGATGCACGTGGCGCATTCGACGGACGAGGGCCGCACCTGGACGCCGATGCGCAGCCTCGGATTGGAGTGCGTGATGCCGTTCTGCACGATCGCACCGATCGAGGGCGGCAGGAAGCTGCTCGGGCTGACCAACATCCGCCGCCCCGGCGAAAAGGTGGAGCCGCGCTCCAACGTGATCGCCCAGAGCATCTCGGAAGATGGCGGCCTCACGTGGGCCCCTTGGCGGGTAATTCTCGACCTGCCGGGACTGAAGCCCTGCGAACCCTGGGTCGTCCGCTCGCCGGACGGCCGGCAATTGCTGACGCTCCTGCGGGAGAACGACCGGCGCGAGGCGCTGTTCATCACCAGCGACGACGAAGGACGCTCCTGGTCGAAGGAAAAGAAGCTGCCGCCCGGGCTCTACGGCGACCGGCACGTCGCGAAGTACGCGGCGGACGGACGGCTCGTGATCGCGATGCGCGACACCGGCGGCGCCTACGGCAGCCCGACCTCGACGCACTTCGTCGCCTGGGTGGGCCGCTACGACGACATCGTGAGCGGGCGCGACGGTCAGTATCGCGTGAAGCTGCTGCACAGCCACAAGGGCGGTGACAACGGCTATCCCGGCGTGGAGCTGCTGCCCGACGGCACGTTCGTCGCGACGACCTACATCAAGTATCGCGCGGGCCCGGAGAAAAACTCCGTCGTGAGCGCTCGGTTCAGGCTCGGCGAGACCGACCGGCTCGCCGCGGCCGCGAGATAGCGCGGCGGGTGGCGCTGGTTCTCGCCGGAGACCAGCAGGTTTTCATCGCGGCGCCGAGGCGACGGCGCAGGGTGCGGGCACCCACCGGGGGTTCCCGGGGCGCCCCAACCTTCAACCTGAGCCGCGCTTTTCCGCTGGGTTCGCAAACACGTGGTCGGGTTTCAGTTGCATGCCGACGACTAGCGCCGCCGACTGAACGTTCAAGCGTGTAATTGAAATCTGGTGTCATGCGGGTGTCATGCAGCGCGATGACTTCCGCCGTCGAACGCAGCACATCAGTGCCGCCCGCTTCGCGGTTCCCGATCCGAACTTCAAGCAAAGAACCGAAGGTCCTTTCAGGCCCACGGCAGCTGCACTGGGATCGGCTCGGTTGGCTGGCCGGTTGCCATTTCCCGCCCCTACATGTTCCAGAGTTTGGCGAGAGGGACGGCGAGAAAACGCGGATCGGACATCGGCAGAGTACTCGTGCCGGAGTGGAAAAGCACTCCGCCCTTGAAATCCTTTCCGCACTGGTCGGCCAGGCGGCGCAAACCGTGGCCGTCGGACTCGTGGACGGTGGCGGAAGCCTTGACCTCCACGCCCCACGTCTGGCGGCCGCGGGTCACGACGAGATCTACTTCGACCTGGTCCTTGTCGCGGTAGTGCCAGAAGCGCAGGTCGGGATCGGTCCAACCAGCCTGGGCGATGAGTTGCTGGACCACGAATGATTCCAGGAGATGACCGAAACGATCGCGCCGGGTGTTCCACTCTTCCACGGTCAGACCGGCGAGCGTCGCGGCGAGGCCGCTGTCGGGCAGGTGAACCTTGGGAGTTTTGACCAGGCGCTTGGCTTCGTTGCGGTGCCAAGCCGGCAGGCGGCGAATCAGGAATAGGCGCTCCAAGATCGCCAGGTAGCGATCCACGGTCTTGCGATCCAGACCAAGCTCCTGACTCAAATTGGACGTGTTGAGCAGTTCCGCGGCGCGCAAGGCAAGCAGTTCGAGGAGACGGGCGAGTTCACCGGCGTCCTTGACGCGCGCGATGTCTTGCACGTCGCGTTCGATCAGAGTGCGCAAATAGGCGCGGTGCCATTGCCGGGCACGTTCCGGCGAGCGCGTCAGCGGCTCCGGGTAGCCGCCAGCGACAAGTTGCGCCGCCAAAGCGGAGGCAGGTTCGTGCGACTCGCTCCTGATTTCGCCCTTGAGCTTGCCCGCGAGCAGGGTGGAAAGAAATGCACCGGCGGAACGGGCCTTTTCCGCTTCGGTAAGCGGGTGGAGATGGATGAATTCGATCCGGCCGGCGAGCGAATCGCTCAGCTGAGGGAGCAGCAGGAGATCGGCTGAGCCAGTGAGGAGAAAGCGGCCAGGCCGTCGATCCCGATCCACCGATCCTTTGATCGCGCGAAAGAGAGCCGGCGCACGCTGCACCTCGTCGAGCGTCACTGGATCTGGCAAGCTGGCAACGAAGCCGGTGGGATCGTCGCGGGCCGTGCGGAGGATGGCATCGTCGTCGAGGCTCACATAGCTCCGATCCGGCGCGCAGGTCCGGGCAAGCGTACTCTTCCCACATTGGCGGGGACCGATGATCGCGACCGCAGGCGTATCCGCCAGGGCGGCGAGCAAGGGGCGCTGGACGGGGCGAGGATAGAGTGATTCGGGTTCGTCCATTTGCGGATTACAGTCGCGTCCATATGCGGAATGTCAAGGCGTCCAAGTGTGGAGTCCATAAGCGGCCGATTGCGGTGTGGAGCGGCCTCGTCAACCGATTCCGGGATAGGGCCGTCCGGCCCGAAGCCGGACGACGCCACCCCACAGTCCCGTACGAGCGCGATTAAGGCCTATGCCGGGCCCGGCATAGTCCGGCACCCGGCATAGTAAGGCATTCGGTTCCTCGAAGTGCGGATTTGAACCCATTTCTATGTGTCGCCTTGTGGTGCACACGGTGACGCGGGCACAGGTCCCGCACGCGTTGTCGACAACACGCCCGCATCCCGACCGCTGCCTTCACTACTCCCGGGCTCCCGTGGGTCGGTTTCCCCGGTTTCAATCGCTACTATGCGGCGGCTAAGACTGCCTCTGTGCGTCTCTGCACCTTCGCTTGGTCGCTCGGTGCGCGATACCTCGGCTCCCCGGCTGTTTTCGCCACCGACCGACCGCGGGGACGTCAGACGGGGTTCAGGACCTTGATTCACCGGATGGTCCACTTTCCGGTTATTTCCGAGGAGACAGGAGGCTCTCCCAGCTTCCCGAGAAACCCTATACTGCTCTGCCCTGCTCTCAGACCCCGGGCGAACTTCGGCGCCAGACCGTAACGGCGCCTCCATACTGCCCACGCTTTTCCTACGACGCAGGCTCCACCGATATAATCCATTTCGGGGCTCAATCACACGGCTTTGCATTTGGCTGCCTACGCTTGAAGGCGCCATTTCGGACGCCAGCCAAGGCTCGCTTCCGGCTGCTGGTCAGGCTTTGCCGGACGGGTTGGTTCCCGCAGGGTTTCAGTTGAGACTTTCGTTCGCTCATTCTCTGTCGTTGTCCTTTCGTTGTTGGTTAGAGCGCCATCCCGGCTCATCGGACTTTTGCTGGCGCCAAGGAAACCGGATTTTCAGGGGGTTGGGCCGGGAGGGGGTTTGGGGAGGCCAAGAAGTCCTGCGTGGTGAAGATCGTGGTGACCGGGTCAGCCGCGGACGGCCCGGAGTGGCAGCAGCATATCCGCACCATGCAGGGGCGGAAGGAGCTGGCGAAGCGGTTCAAGGACACCAAGGACCCGTTCCGCATCGTGATCGTGCGGGATATGTGGCTCACCGGCTTCGACGCCCCGTGCATGCATACGATGTACGTGGACAGCCGATGCAGGGCCACGGGCTGATGCAGGCGATCGCCCGGGTGAACCGGGTGTTTCGAGACAAGCCCGGAGGGCTGGTCGTGGACTATCTCGGGCTGGCGGACCAACTGAAGCAGGCGCTGGCCACGTACACGGAGAGTGGCGGGCAGGGCTCGCCCAGCGTGGACAGGGCGGAGGCGGTGGCCGTGCTGCAGGAGAAGCACGAGGTCATCTGCGGGCTGCTCCACGGCCTTGACTGGTCGGCTTGGGCCACGGGAACCCCGGCGGCCCGGCTCCAGCTCCTGCCGGAGGCGCAAGAGCACGTGCTGGCGCAGGAGAAGGGGCGGGAGCGGTTTGTGGCCGCGGTCACGGACATCTACCGGGCCTTTGCCCTCTGCGCGGCGAGTGACGTCGCGCAGGCGATGCGGGACGACATTGCCTTCTTTCAGGCGGTCAAGGCGCAGGTGGCCAAGCGTTCGGGCTCGGAGAGCCGTTCGCCGGAGGACATGGAGTCGGCGATCCGCCAGCTCGTGTCGCGGGCGATCACGACCGAGGGGGAAATCATCGACGTGTTCTCCGCGGCGGGCATCAAGAAGCCGGACATCTCGATCCTGTCGGACCAGTTCCTCGCGGAGGTCCGGGGCTTGAAGCACAAGAACGTGGCGGCGGAGCTGTTGTCCAAGCTGCTCCACGACGAGATCAAGAAGGGCTCCAAGAAGAACGTGGTCGTCAGCCGGACCTTTGCCGAGCTGCTCCAGCGGACCCTGAACGCCTACCACAACCGGGCGATCGCGACGCAGGAGGTGATCGAGGAGCTGATCCGGATGGCCAAGGACTTCCAGAAGGCGCGAGGCGCCGCCACCACCGAACCCCGGCTGCCCGCGGTCTGGAGTTCCCCGCCGGCCCGCAGCTCCGCCAGCGCCTTGCGCACGGTCTTACGGCTGACGGCGAAGTGCGCGGCGAGTTGGCGTTCACCCGGCAGCGCGCGGTCCCACGTGCCGTCCGCGATGCCCTGGCGCAGGGCCTGCGCGAGTTGCGCGGCGATCGATTGGAAGGGTTGCGGCATGCGGGTGTCGCGCCCAAGCACGTTCGCCGCGCAGGGAATTGGCAACCGCGAAGCGCCCGGCGGCGGCTTTGTCATCCCATGGACGACAAACAGATCGGGACGTGCGCGGGGGGGGCGGCGGTTTCCCGGGGAGACCGGAAGTCGGGGGTTGGCGGCCCGCGCGTGGGGCGCTTGGCTGGGGCCCATGAGTCAGCCCCCCGCCTCGCCCGTCCCCGCCACGAATCGCGCGCTCGCGCGGCTGCGTGCCGGGGAGCTCGTGAAGCTCTACGTGACCGGCAATTTCGCGTCGCCGCGGCACGTCGATTTCGTCTGCCGCACGGGGCAATTCGACGCGATCTGGTTCGATCTGGAGCACTTTGACCTGCCGACGCAGGAACTGGCGGTGCTCAACCTGGTGGCGCGGGCGTTTCCGGTTACGACCATCGCGCGGCTCAAGGTGGCGGATTACCAGACGGTGATGCGCATTCTCGAGACGGGGGTGGGGGGCCTGATGTGCTCGATGGTGGGCAGCGCGGTGGAGGCGCGGCAGATCGTGCAGTGGGCGAAGTTTCACAATCCGACGCCCGCCCCGGGTGAGGTCACGGGATCGCGCGGCTGGAACGGGGGCAATATCGACGCGGCGTATGCGACGCTGCCGGCGCTGGACTACATTCGGCAGCAGAACACGCAGACGATGATCATCTGCCAGATCGAGACGGAGGCGGCGGTGGCCGAGGCGGCGGCGATTGCGGCGGTGCCGGGCGTCGACGGACTGTTTTTTGGTCCCGGGGATTATTCGGCATCGGTCGGACTGCCGGGGCAGATCGATCACCCGCAGGTGCGGGCGGCGGTGGCGACGGTGGCGGAAGCAGCGCGGGCGGCGGGCAAGTGGTGGGGCACGGTGGCGGTCGGAACCGAGATGTTTGCCCGCGTCCACGCCGCCGGGGCGCGGCTGGTGTGCGCGGGCGGGGACGTGAAGGTCATGCATCTCGGTGTGCGCGAACTGGTGCAGACGTTTGGTGCGGTTTTCTGAACGACCATGGAACAACTCCACGCGGAGGTGGCGGTGATCGGCGGCGGCGTGGGCGGCTGCGCGGCGGCGCTGGCCCTGGCCGAGGCGGGGCGGGGGGAACCCGGACCCCAGTGGAGGCCGCCGGCGAAGCGCTGGTCGCGCACCTCGGCATAGCAGTGCAGGCAGCCCGGACTGACCTTGGTGCAGC
>Ga0194116_10004880_pt1 | contig 15065 bp, 8 predicted proteins | sample TA2MahsurfametaG_4_FD_148617 | JGI IMG/M metagenome (GOLD analysis project Ga0194116, IMG submission 148617) | Freshwater microbial communities from Lake Tanganyika, Tanzania - TA2015008 Mahale S9 surface | ecosystem: Environmental > Aquatic > Freshwater > Lake | place: Tanzania: Lake Tanganyika...
TTTTGTGCGGCACCAAGACCAAAGCAAAATTACACTTAAATAAATAAAAATTTTATTATTTGATTCAAAAATTTCCCCCCCCCCCCCTTAACTAAGTTAAAAACGACTGAACAATTTTTCTCTTTATTTATATTCTAGCTATCATTTTAAATTTTTACACCTATTCCATGAATAAATTTTTCGTTGAAATTTTATTTACTAAAATCCTTGCGCCCAACTTTGCCGCCCTGCCATAAAGTTTTATCTTTGAGGCTTAAGGGTAGCCTTTTTAATTCTTCTTTTGTAAAAAGAATAAATTCTAAAAGCATTTTAATTTTCTTTTAATTTAGAAACTTTTTCAAATACCATTTTTATTTGCAAATTTAAGTTTTAAACTCAGCTATTTTATCAGTAGTGCCCCGCCAAAAAAATTTTTTCTAGTTTTGTAATTTTCCCTAAAAATGCCTAATCTTAGGCCCCCTCAGTTTTGTTTTTCCAGGCGCATTAACCTGCAATTTTAAAAATTTTAGGCCTAACCTAAATTCTCAGGATTTCACTTTGACTTTAATAGGTATTTTACTCGTCTTTTATTTAACCTAAATCTTTATATTTAAATCCTTTGGCCCGTAGAAATTTTTTAAGCTAAAATAATTTTGTGCCTAGCCTTTAAATTTTAATTTTTATTGCCTTCAAAATGATCATTAAAAATTAAATGATTAACCGAAGTAAGTTATTAATGATTATTTGGTACCTAATTTGAAAAACTTCTTTTGCACTTTAAAAACACTCTTAAAAATAACCATCTGTAAAACCCGTTAAAGCCACATTTAAGTTGAACTCAAGCCTATTTAATTTTTTATATTACTAAAAGGTTTATATAAGCCACGCTAGAATCGTGCATGCGCTATTCCGGGAACCCTATATTTCAATAACTTAACTATAGCTACCCTATAAAAATATTTTTGGCCTTAAAATTCAAAAACTTCAAGGCTCCCTAAATCATGAATCTTTAACCTGCCTTTTTAGCTCACCCTTATCTTTTATTTTTAATTGTCGCTCTAAACTTTATTCTGATAAAATTTTGCAAAGATTTTAATAAAAAGCTTTTAAAGATTTTATTTAATATAACACGTGTATTTTAAGAAAACTTCAACTATTCTTTATTTAAATCTTTAGGATTAAATTTTATTTGCTTTAATTCTAAAAATTAGCCAAAATTAAATTTTATGCGGCCCGCCTAAAATCTAAACCAGAAATTGGCGCAAGTTTTTATAATTTGCTAAGCCTTAATGTGAGGATAAATCATTTTTAAACCATCAAATATTTTTATCGCCAATAATAATTTTCTATTTTAAGTCTAATTATTAGTCTCAATTTTTACAAATTTTCGCAAGTAAAAACTTTTGCCGAAATAAGCCTTTCTCTAATATTTTATTATTAATTTTAATCACTGATAATTTTTAATCCCTCCTTAGATTTTAAACTAATTTACTCTCTATTTACCCCCTTTTCATCTTTAAACTAAAATCTACCTCAGTTTTTTATTTTGTAAATTACTAAAAATATTTAGCCATTGGTGGTCTAATCTCTACTCTTAATAATTTAAAAAGCAAAAATAGATCTTCTTAAAATAATTTAACTTTAACGCATGCCTCACTAAATTTTAACTTTCCTCCCATAAAACCTTAAAATTTGTTGCCTAAATTTTTACCCTACTAGCCCAAAAGTTTACAATAATCAGCCAATAAATTCTTTCTACCCATTTTTATTTTGCTATTTTAGTCTTTTCCTTTTATACCATAAATATAATTTTCAGCTTAACCCTTCACCTATTAATAAAAAAATGCTCAACTTGAAAATCGCGCGGCTAAAGATTTTTAATTTTGTTCTTAGAAATGGGCTTTTATTTTCTACCCCCCCCAATTTTCTCAATTTTTCTTAACAAAAATAAAAATTTTTAATAATTCAATTTTTCGCCGACTAATAGGTTTTCTTAAATTTTATACCCCTTAAAACTTAACTCTTCAATTAAAATATTCCTTATACTAAAGCCTTCTTTGTCCCAGCACCTTCCCCGTCAAAAAACTCTTATTTAATTTTTCCCCCCTAAAAATGCGCGAATTTACTGTTTATTCCGTTTATTTTTTCTGAAGGCCCCCCCCATTCTCTCAAAATTCTTATGCTAACTCCTTCCTAAAAATTAAATCAATTTTTATAGCTTGTCAACAAAAATTAATGAATAATCCCAGGCTAATTTCAGCCCTGCCCCCAAAAAAATTTTTAGCCATAGGAAACACTCATTATTATATATATATATGTACATAGATATACTATAAGATAATTTACCCCCCCCCACCTAGCTAAGTTAAAAACGACTAAACAATTTTTCTCTCTATTTTTATTCTAGCTACTATCCTAGATTTTTAGCCCTGCTCTATAAATAAATTTTTCGTTGAAATTTTATTTACTAAAAAATCCTCGCGCCCAACTTTGTCGCCTGCCCCAAAGTTTTTATCCCCGAGGCTTAAAAAGGAGCTCTTTAATTCTTCTTTTGTAAAAGAATGAACTCTAAAATTAATTTAATTTTCTTTTATTTTGGAAACTTTTTCAAATGCTATTTTATTTGCAAATTTAATTTATAAAATCAGCTATTTTATCAATAGCGCCCCCGCCTAAAAAATTTTTCTAGTCTAAAAACTTACTAAAATTTTCCTAAAATGCATAATTTTTAGGCCTCCTCAGATTTGTTTTTCCACACGCGCCAACATTCAATTTTAGATATTTAATTCCCCCCTAAATTCTCAGGATTTCACTTTGACTTTCATTGAGTTTTTATGTTCTTTTCTCGTCTTTTATTGACCTAAGTCTTTTTAAATCTTTTTGATCCGTAAAAATTTTTTAAACTAAGATAAAATTTTATACTCAGGCTTAAAATTTTAATTTTAGGGTCTTCAAAATAAAAATTTAATGATAAACCAAAGTAAATTGTTAATGATTATTTACGACCTAATTTAAAAAACATCTCTTATTCTTTAAAAACAGTATTAAAAATAACCACCTGTAAAACCCCTTAAACCTGTATTTAAGTTAAACCTAAACCCATTAAATTCTCTATTTTACTAAAGGTTTTTGCATAAGCCGCTTACGCTTCTGCATGCACTATTCCAGGAAACCTCTTTTCCAACAACTTAACTATTGACTACCCCATAAAAATATTTCTTGGTCTCTAAATTTAAAGACTTCAAAGCCCCCCCCCAAATCATGAATTTATAACCTGCCTTTTCTAGCTCACCTTTATCCCTTATTTTTATTTATCCCCTAAACTTTATTCTCATAAAATTTTACAAAGATTTTAATAGAAAGCCTTTAAAGATTTTATTTAATATGATCCTAATATTTTAACAAACCCTCAACTATTCTTTATTTAAATTTAAATCTTTAGAATTGAATTTTTTACTTTAATTCTAAAATTAGCCAAAATTGAATTTATGCGGCCTGCCTAAAATCTAACCATAAATTGGCGCAAGTTTTTATAAATTTGCTAAACCTTAATGCGCGAATAAATCGTTTTAAAAAGTATTTAATGATTTTTATTTCCAATAGTAAATTTTCTAATTTAAGTCTAACTATTAATTTTAATTTTAGAAATTTTCACGCATAGAAACTTTTGCCGAAATATGGCCCTTTCTATATTTTATTTTTAATTTTAATCACTGATAATTTTCAAGTTTCCTTTCTTAAATTAAAAACTAATTTACTCCCCTTCGCCTTTAAGTAAAATCTGCCTCAGTTTTTTATTTTATAAAAATTTCTAAAAATATTTAGCCATTGATGGTCTAATCTTTACTTTTAATAATTCAAAAAGCAAAAAGAATAGGCCTTCTTAATATAATTGAGCTTAAACGCACGCCTCAGTAAAATTTGACTTTCCAGCCATGGACCTCTAAATTTATTGCCTAAATTTTTTAACCGACTAGCCTAAAAGTTCTCAATAATCAACCAATAGATCTTTACTCCCTATTTTTATTTTTCTATTTAGCCTTTTCCTTTTTATAATAAAAATATAATTTTTATCTTTAGCTTTCACCTATTCTACTAAATGCTCAACTTGAAAATCGCGCAGCTAAAAATTCCTAACTTTGTTCTTAAATAATCTTTTATTTTTTTTTACCTCTGAATTTTCTCAGCTTCTCTTAAAGAAAAAAATAAAATTATTAATAATTTAATTTTTCGCCGACTAGTATGTTTTTCTTAAATTTTACACCCTCTTAAAACTTAGCTCTCCAATTAAATATTTCTTATACTTGCGCCTTCTTTGCCTCATCACCTTCTCCATCAAAACGCTTATTTAAATCTAACGTTCCACTAAAATTCTCCCTTAAAAAAAAATGCTCGAATTTACTGTTTATGCCGTTTATTTTTCCTGAGGGAGGCCTTCAATCTCTCAAAATTGTTATGTAAACACCTCCCTAGAGATTAAGTCAATTTTTATAGTTTGTTAACAAAAATCAACGGATAGCCCGCACTAACTTCAGCCCTACCTGTAAAAATTTTTTAGTAATAAAAATACATAAATTATTAAAAATATACATATGTATATATATACTATATGATAAAACCCCCTCCCCCGCTTTTTTTCTCTCTCTATGACCAGACCATGACAACATTGAACATATAATAATTGATAATTTATACTTTAACTTAAAAATCTCCCCCCCCCGCCTGACTAAATTTAAACTGACTTCTTAATTTATTTTCTTTATCCCACACCAACCCCTTAAAAGATTGCTAATAAATTTATTTTAATCTCATAAAAATAAGGATCAAGTCTTTTTAAGCCCCCTCTAAATTTTTCTTTTCCTATGTATGCTTTTAACAATATTTTTCCCCCGCGTAAAAATTTTAAAACATGATAATTTTTACAAACAAAAATTTAATCAATTTATTTTATTTAACCCCTCCCCGACTAAATAATGGCGTAATAAATAATTCTTTTCTAAAGATTTTATTTTACTACTTAATATAAAAATTATAAACGCCTATTTTTCCCCTCAATAAAATTTCACCCCCTCAGTTAAACTTAAATTTTAAAATTATTTCTCTAACCTAAATCGTTTGACGTTTCGCCTTTTAAAATTTACCCAACTCTATTCAAACATTTTCTTAGCCTTTAATCTTTTACCCTAACAACAGGAATAGAAGTATACCTGTGCGTTAAAGGGGGAAAAGAATGCATAAGCTCTAAAGAAGTCGTCATATGTATTCTCCTAACAGCTGGACGATGCCTAACAAAGGACTCTCAAATAATGAACAAAAAAAATATAACCGAAGTTACGGATACAATCGACCCTAACCTAGCTACAATATTTCAATAAGAAAAAAAATCAGGATAGTCCGAATAACGCCGAGGCATTCCAGCTAAACCTAAAAAATGCATAGGGAAAAACGTCAAATTTACTCCGATAAACATAATAAAAAATTGAATTTTTAATCATTTTGGATTTAAAGAAAGACCAACTATTAAAGGAAACCAATTCACAAAAGCCCCTATTAAAGCGAACACAGCCCCCATCCTTAAAACATAATGAAAATGGGCAACAACATAATAAGTATCATGCAAAACTACATCTAAGGCAGAATTAGAGAGAACAACCCCAGTTAACCCCCCAACTGTAAATAAAAAAATGAAACCTAAAGCTCAATAAAGAGAAGGAGATATAGAAAATCGAACCCCGTGTAAGGTCCCCAACCAACTAAAAATTTTAATCCCTGTGGGCACTGCAATAATTATAGTTGCAGAAGTAAAATAAGCCCGAGTATCCGCGTCTATCCCCACAGTAAATATATGATGGGCCCAAACGACAAAACCCAAAACCCCAATAGCTAGCATTGCATAAACTATTCCTAAGACCCCAAAAGTTTCATTTTTTCCCCTTTCCTGCGCCACAATATGAGAGATTAACCCAAACCCAGGTAAAATCAAAATATATACCTCAGGGTGACCAAAAAATCAAAACAAATGCTGGTAAAGAACAGGATCCCCGCCTCCCCTAACATCATAGAATCTTGAATTTAGATTTCGATCTGTCAACAATATAGTAATGGCCCCTGCTAAAACTGGTAAAGATAATAAGAGTAATACTGCTGTAATAAGAACTGCTCAGGCGAACAACGGCATCCGGTCTAAAATCATTCCAAATGTTCGCAAATTTCCCAATGTTCTAATAAAATTTACCGCCCCTAAAATCGACCTTACTCCGGCCAAATGCAATGAAAAAATTGCAAAATCTACAGAACTTCCTGCATGAGCAATATTTCCCGATAAGGGGGGATAGACAGTTCACCCAGTCCCAGCCCCCCTTTCTACTAAAGACCTAGATAATAATATAACCAATGCCGGCAATAAAAATCAAAATCTTATATTATTTATACGAGGAAACGCCATATCCGCCGCCCCCAATATTAAGGGCACTAATCAATTTCCAAATCCCCCGATCAAAATTGGTATCACCATAAAAAAAATTATAACAAAGGCATGCGCTGTGACAACAACATTGTAAATTTGGTCGTCTCCAATTAAAGACCCCGCTTGCCCCAACTCTATCCGAATAATTATCCTCAATCCTGTACCCACTATTCCAGCCCACGCCCCAGCAATTAAATACAGGGTTCCAATATCTTTATGATTGCATGACCACATTCACTTAATTTTATACATTTGAATTTTCTAGACCCCCCCTCATCAATAAATTACAAGGTATAAAAATAACCAGACAACATCCACAAAATGTCAGTACCACGCAGCAGCCTCAAATCCAAAATGATGTGCGGGACTAAACTCAAAATTCCTATGTCGAAAGTAACAGACCCTTAAAAAAATAGTGCCTACAATTACATGTAACCCATGAAACCCTGTGGCAATAAAAAAAGTAGCGCCAAAAATTCTATCCGCGAAAGAAAATCTTGCCTCAAAATATTCTAATCCCTGCAAAGCCGTAAAGTATAGGCCCAAGACAATAGTAACCCTTAATCCCAACTTAGCTTGATAAAACTTTCCTTCTATTATTGCGTGATGCGCCCAAGTAACCCTCACTCCCGACGAAACTAATACAATAGTATTTAATAATGGAACTTGGAAGGGGTTAAAAGGTAAGATTCCCACGGGGGGTCAAACAGCCCCCACCTCAATATTAGGTGCTAATCTTCTATGAAAAAAGGCCCAAAAGAAACTTAAAAAAAAAAAGACTTAAGAGGTAATAAACAATAGTATGCCTCACCGCAAGCCTAATTCTACAATTGAACTATGAAACCCTTGGCCTCTTCCCTCCCGAGAAATGTCTCGCCATCATTGATATATAACTAATAATAAAATTAACATTCCTAGACCAAACAATATTATCCTTTTTAAGTGAAATCATGAAACTATCCCAGAAGTTAAAAATAGCCCACCTAAAGACCCGTACAAAGGCCATGGAGACTCATCTACTATATGGTATGGGTGACAAATTATTCTAGACATTTAAAGAAGCAGTGCCTAAATTTAATCCCCAAAATTAATATTTTTTTAAATTACTTTAAATCTAATTTACTAAAATTTTTGATTATTTTTTAAAAACCCCACTCTTACCGTTTCTCTAAAATATAAAGAGCTTAAAACCGTAAACACATATGACTGAATACATGCTACTGCACACTCCAATATCAACAAAAGAGTTAATCTTAAAAAAATAAAAACAACCCTCCTACTTCCTGCTGACCTTCCCTGACTCCCTAGCAAAGTCAATAATAAGTGCCCGGCAATTATGTTAGCAGCCAAACGAATAGCTAAAGTCGCGGGACGAATAACAGTTCTAACAGTCTCAATAATTACCATTACGGGTATTAGCGCCACTGGTGTTCCCAGCGGAACTAAATGAGCCATAACAGACTTAAACTGAAATGTCAGGGATCAAATCATATTTCCTAATCATAAGGGCAAAGCCAAAATCAAACTATAAACTATGTGCCTGGATGGGGTAAAAACATAAGGCAATAAACCTAAAAAATTTGAAAAGAGAATAAAAAAAAACAAGGATAAAAAAATTAATATCGTCCCGGGAATTACCAACCCCCTAAAAATTGACCCCAGCTCCCTTAATAAATACATAATAAAAAAATTTAACGAATTTTTCATTTGTCTCCCCCTAAGCCAAAAAATCTGAGGGAGAAAAACTACTCCCCTGAAAATTGACAATCAATTTAAACCCAATGAAAATAAATAAATCCTTACTTGAGGATCAAAAGAAGAAAATAAATTTCCCATTAAATAACATTCTGTAGCACGTTCTTTTTTATGTTTAGACGGCTCAACACTATTTTAGTTTTCTTAAAAGCAAAATTTAATTTTACGAGGCAAAGAGCCAAAGACGATAAAATCAATACGCCTAAAAACAACCAATTTATCGGACTTATCTGAGGAATTAAAAAGCATTTGAAATATCTTCTCTTTGTAAATGAGATGTATTTTTTATACTAGCTTTATTAAGGAGCCTGGCTCATAAATTGGTTAAAAACCAACCATCTTTTGATTACTTTAATAAAAAGTTTTTTTTTCCTTTCGTACTAAGAACACTTAAATATATTTTAGATAGAAACCAATCTGACTTACGTCGATCTAAACTCAAATCATGTAAGAAACTACTAGTCGAACAGACTAAAAATAAATCACTGCTACACAAATTTATTCTTCTTAATTCAACATCGAGGTCACAATCTTTTATTTTAATAAGAGCTTTAATAAAAATTATGCTGTTATCCCTAGAGTAGCTTTTTCAAAAAATTTTTTAAGATCATGATATTACGTATTTTTAATACCCTTATTTAATTTTTCCCCAAAAAAATTACTCTGTAATAAAGCTTCATAGGGTCTTATCGTCTAAAAATAAAATTTTCATCTTTTCATGAAAAAAAAAATTCAGAAATAAGTTTAAATTTAGCTTTTTTAGTAATTTCTTTCATTCAATCCCTCAATTAGAGGACTAATTATTATGCTACCTTAGTACAAAGCCGTTAAAAATTTTTCACCGGGCAGAATAAACCTTAATAAAAGGCGATGTCTTTGAAAAACAGGCTAAAAATTTCAGTTAAATTATTTTAATTTTTTTTTTTAAAAAAAAATTACATAGGTATTTTTATTTTTATCACAATAAACTTTACTAATATTTTTATAGAAGAATAAAAAATAAAAATTTTTTTATGTTTTAAATTCCTAAAAAACTAAAAATTTGTCTTTTTTTAAATTTTTAAATATTTTATAAAAATTTTTAATTTTACTAATTTCTTTTTTTTTTTATTTTTTTACATAAATTTTTAGCTGGTCCTAAATACCTTTTTTTTCACTAAAGAAATTATTTAATAAAATTATTTAAAACTAGATATAAGCTATAAAACATATCATTTTAGTAGAAAACTTACAATAAAATCTTCCATTTTTATTAATTTTTCCCACAAAAAGCTTTTTCGAGATCTAAAAATCTTATCGCCGATCAAAAATCCATGATGCAAAAGGTAACCCCCACTCTAAAATTTATTTTAATATATTTCTTAAAGAAAAATTCTTCATTTATTTTTATTTTTCAAATTTTCAAATTTTAGTTAATTGGGTCACCCTAATTTAAATTGCCCATTAAAAAGCTTAGAAAATAATTTTTGCAAATAATGTAAAATTTGAAGTTTTATAGTTTTTTTAACTTAATTTTCTTTTACCTGATGACACACTTTTATTTTCCATTTTCTAGCTTTTGGAATTTAGGAGCTCTTTCTAAAACCCCTACTTTGCTACGACTTATCTCCTTTCGGAGAGCGACGGACGATATGTACACAATTTAAAACCTTTTCAAGCTACTTTTTTAAAATAGGTTTACTGCCAAATCCAATAAAAATTTTGCTGCTTAAAAATTTTTATCAAGGTAACTAAGAAAAGCTTAAATATTTTTTCATGTCACCTGAATTTTAATTTACATTTAGATGTTCATTTATACAGCCACACAAAAAACAAACTTAAGAAAGATAAAAAAAGGATTATTTAATAATTCTCCAAGTTCCTCTGCTGGGGCTAAATTACTGTCATTTTTTCAGATTTAAAAAACTTTTTATTAATCCCCTTTATTGTTTACTAAATTATAACAGGCTTCTAACCCTGGTTTATTTTTTGTTTTTACCAAAAAGAAAAAATAAAAATAAATCTTATTCACAACTATGAAATTTTTTTTATTTTTTAAAAGCTTAAATTTTATTTTTTTGTTTTTTGTTAAGTATAACCGCTGCTGCTGGCACTTAATTAGCCCAAAATAAAGAATTTATTTTTCGAAAAATTTTTTTTACTGCGCTTAATTACCCCGTGCATATAAATATTTATTAAAACAAAAAATTTTATAAAAATTAAAAATTTATTTGGGGTTTTCCCCTTTTTCAAATTCTAAATTTGATGCATATTTTCTGCCAAAATAAATATTTATAGTTTAAATATTTTTAAAACTTTTCAATTTTGTATCTCTAGGTTTGCAACCTATTGTATTTTTTATACTAAAAGTTAGCACTAATTTAGCTATAATAATTTTAATTGTTTTAGTTTTTTTTTTTAATTTATGAAATTTCACTGAATTTAGACTTTTTTTTTTCATTATAGTTTTTTGTTTCTCTATTTTTCTGTTACTGAAAAACTGATATCATTCAATAATAATTTTAATACTTCTAGAAATAATAATACTAATAAATTTTTTTCTCATAATCAATAACATTATAAATTTTTTTCCTTTATTTTTTCTTTTTTTATTCTCCACTTTAATAGTCATCGAGGCTAGCCTCGGACTGGCATCTCTCACCCTCTTTTCCCGATCTCACGGCAACGACTTTCCCCTGATTTTTCTAGATGGCAGATAAATGCACTAACTTTAAGCGTTAGAAATAAAGACTTCTTTTCTTGAAATTAAACCAAGGTAATTTACATGTTTTATTCTATCAAAATAACCCTTTTTCAGGCACTTAGTTTTATAAAAGGGCCTCCCAAAAATCTTATTTTCGCGACATAAATATTTTTTTTATTTTATTCACAGTTTTAATTATAATATTATCTTTTATTTTATTATTTTTAGGAAATTTTTTAAGATTTAAAGAAAAAATAGACCGAGAAAAATTAAGCCCCTTTGAGTGCGGGTTTACTCCTAAATTTTCAGCTCGCCTCCCTTTTTCCCTTCGCTTTTTTATAATTTGCATTGTTTTCCTACTTTTTGACGTAGAATTGATTTTACTTTTTCCTATTGTGTCTACATTTATGACCTCTTATTCTATTTTTTCTTACTTTATTTTGATTATTACTTTAATAGTTCTATTTTTTGGCCTTTTACACGAAATCTTTCTGGGCTGTTTAAATTGGGCTAACTAAATAAAATGGCTGAAAAAGCAGTAGTCTGTAAAACTTCGCATGGAGCCTCTCCTTTTATTACCAATTTTTAATTTTATTATAACTTGAGGTCAATTTGGTCTACAAGATGGAAATTCTCCTATTATAGAAGAATTAATTTTTTTTCATGATTTTATTAATTTAGTTTTAATGTTTATTTTAAGCTTTGTGGGATTTATAATGATTTCAATATTAAAAAACTCCTGAGTAAATAAAAATCTTTTAGAAATACAAATAGTTGAAAGAATTTGAACAGTGATTCCTGCAATTATTTTAATTCAAATTGCCCTTCCCTCCCTTCTTCTTTTATACATATTAGATGAAGCCATCGACAGAACTTTAACTATTAAAGCAATCGGTCATCAATGATATTGAAGCTACGAATACTCAGATTTTTGATTCAGTAATAAAAATTCTTTTCTAGAATTTGACTCTTATATAGTTAGAGAGCCCGATCTTCAACAAAACATATTTCGACTATTAGAGACAGACAACCATACAGTAATTCCCCTAAAAACGCACATTCGAATGCTCATTTCTTCTGCTGATGTTTTACACGCCTGATCTTTACCTTCCTTAGGCGTTAAGGCCGACGCAGTTCCGGGCCGCATTAATCAAGTCAAATTTATTAGACAACGGCCAGGTCTTTATTATGGTCAATGCTCAGAAATTTGCGGGGCTAACCACAGATTTATGCCAATTGTTCTAGAGTCAATTAATAGAAAACTTTTTATTAATTGAGTTTTACTAAATTAACTAAAATAGTTTAAATAAAACATTATACTGAAGATATAAAATTAACCTAGTTTTTTAGTAGGCCCCAGGCTATAAAAGATTTAGACTTCTAATCTTTAATCAAAGCTTTTAGTTTTAGCCTTATAATAAATTTATTTTTTTTTACTTTTATTTTATTTAGAGTTTTTTCTTGCGCCAGCCTATCTCATCCGTTCAGTATAGCTTTACTGCTCATATTAATTTCTGTTAGATTTAGCGTGCTATTGCTAAAACTTTCTTTTTCATGATTTTTTTTTTCCTTAATTTTAATATTTTTAGGTGGGATCATAATTATTGTCATTTACATAACTTCACTAGCTGCTAATGAAAAATTCAAGCTGGGTGTTTTTTCCTCTAATTTTTTTCCTAGTTTAATTATTTTTTTCCTTGGTATTTTCAATGAGACTCTCCCGGCTAAAAATTTTTCTAGAATTAACTTTTTAGCCTCTACCTATGAAATCCTAGGAAGAGAGACCATTATCCTATCTTTTTTTTTCCTTCTAGCAGCTCTTTTTTCGGTGGTAAAACTCATAAAACTAGAAAAAGGCCCTTTGGTAAAACGACTCTAGTCCTTTACAAAGCTTAATCAACAGCATTTGATTTGAAATCAAGTTATAGAAGTCTACCTTCTTTAAGCTTATAATATTCTTTTCTTCCATTTTAGGCTTTTTTTTACTCCTCTTTTTTAGTATTATCGTTGCAATAAGTTCTCACTCTTTTCTTTTTTTATGGGTGAGACTTGAAATTAATATGCTCTCAATTCTACCTATTTTTTCTTCTTTCGGAAATCCTAATTCGAGAGAAATTGGGTTAAAGTATTTTATTTCTCAAAGAGTTGCCTCAATTTTTTTTCTTTTATTTATTTTTATTACTTTTTATAAAACTGATTATTTTTCTTCAATTTTAACCATTTTAATTTTATTTAAAATAGGAATCCCCCCATTTTCCAGTTGGATGGTCAGAATTTCTCTTTCAAGCCCCTTTAAAATCCTGTTTCTAATTTTTAGTATTCAAAAATTTATCCCTCTACATATTTTTAGGCTTTTACAACCTTTTTTCGACATCTTAAATTTAGCAATAGTCTGATCAATTTTTAGGTTCTTCTCCATTTTAAAAAATTTAAGTAACATGCGATTAATACTTATTCTATCTGCCTGGTCTAATTCTCTTTGAATAATTTTTGCGAGACCATGGAATAATTTTTGGCTAATCTATTTAATTTTTTATTCATTTTTATTATTTTTAATCTTATCTTTCTTACATTTTAATAATATTAATAAATTTTCTAGATTTGTGGTCAGCCCCTTTTTATTAAAATTTTTTTGTTTTTTGAATTTTTTAAATATGGCCGGGCTCCCCCCTTTTTCTGGATTTTTTTTTAAGGTAGTTTTATTAAAAAGCTTTTTGGCCTTAGTCCCTCTTTTTTGCCTAATGGCACTTTTACTATTTTCCCTTTTAACTTTAGGCTCCTATATTTTTTTAAGTTTTTATAGGATAAGTGCCTTTTTCTCCAGGCAATACTTCCTCTCAGGCTCTAATTTTTTTGTAATTTTTTTTTTTTCTAATTTTTTTCTTTTAGCCTTCCCAATCTTCACTTGCCTTAGAATTTAATTTTAATCCTGTGGAAATTTTTCCCCTATCTTGGCCGAAACAAGATTTTCTGACAGAATTTTTATTCGCATTATAAATCTAATTATACCTGGAAAAATCAAAATTTTCTGTGCAAAAACACTTAAACGAAAATTTTATTCTAGATTTATCAAATAGAACGACATTCTTTTTTTCATTAACAATGAAATGCTTCTAAAAGCTTTATTTGAAATAAAAACAAGGCACGCCTATCAGAGAGTTATGAGCTCTTTAGCTTTTTTAGCTTATATTTTTAAAGAGACAGCGGTATCTCAAATTTACAAAATTTATATTTTTTTTAAACTACTCTTTTAAATTAAAAGAACACAAGAATAAGCCAACAATAGTAAAACTATTGGAAGAAACACCTTTCACGCCATATTCATTAGAAGGTCAAAGCGATACCGTGGGAAAGTTGCCCGCACTCATACCCAAAAAAAAATTAATAAGGAGCTATAAAAATACAACATGAAGTTTCTATCTGTCAAAAAAAAAAAAGAAAAAAAGAAAGACATAAACATAATTCTGGCATACTCCGCCATAAAAATTAAAGCAAACTCTACTGCTCCAAATTCGACATTAAATCCAGATACCAACTCCGACTCTCCCTCTGCAAAATCAAATGGAGTTCGATTGGTCTCAGCCAAACAAGAAATCAACCATATCCCCACCAAAGGGAAAAAAACTATTTCTTTAACCCAAACTTTATTTTCTGAGAAAAGCCCTTCCAAAGAAAATGTTTTCCTTAAAGACAAAAAAAACAAAAATAATAAAGCCAGTCTTACTTCATAAGAAACAGATTGTGCGACCGCTCGAAGGGCTCCAACCATAGCAAATTTCCTGTTGGACCTCCAGCCTGACACTAAAGTTGGATATATGTTTATTCTTAAGACCATATAAACTATTAAAATAGACAAAGAAAAAGAAAAGCTTATTTCATGAAACGGGAAAACCATAAAAATAACTAAAGCCAACATTAAAGCCACCCTTGGAGTTAAAAAATATACTAACTTATTTGCACTAAAAGGTTTCACCCTTTCTTTAGAAAATAATTTCACAGCATCGTTAAAGGGTTGAAAAATTCCAACAAATCCAACCTTATTGGGCCCCTTTCGAATTTGAGAATAACCTAAAATCTTTCGCTCGAGTAAAGTAATAAAGGCCACATTTACCAAAACAGCCACTACTAAAATCAAATAATCAAAAAATGTTATAATATTTATATTTTAGTTATTAAATTTTT
>Ga0194116_10004881_pt1 | contig 15065 bp, 7 predicted proteins | sample TA2MahsurfametaG_4_FD_148617 | JGI IMG/M metagenome (GOLD analysis project Ga0194116, IMG submission 148617) | Freshwater microbial communities from Lake Tanganyika, Tanzania - TA2015008 Mahale S9 surface | ecosystem: Environmental > Aquatic > Freshwater > Lake | place: Tanzania: Lake Tanganyika...
CTGGATTATTGATAAACTAAGGTTTATACTTGAGAATAAGCAGTGCTACTAACAATATTAACTTCATCATCACCAAAAAGAGAAGAATAATGGTAATTAAACGTGAAGAAAACAAAATTTGCAAATAAGATAAAAAAATTGTAAATCAACTGAATTATAAATAATAATGAATATTTTGAGAAAAAACTTGTATCAATAATTAAAATCACAATGATTCCTATTATAAACAGGGCATTGATGAAAATAGCATAAAGTGTATGAAAATAATATCCAATATAGTTTGTCATTTCATCTTTTTTAATAGCAGTATAAATAAATATCAAAGGGGCTAATATTGATAATACACTGTAAAAATAAATATACATATTTTTATCAAATTCTCCAAAATTTAAATATCCAATAAAGTTGATAATTCCAAATATCGCACATATTATAGAAATTAATATTATTGTTATTCTAAATGGAATGCAAATAAGAATTTTGTTTGAAGGAGTAAATTTGAAGCAAAATAAATATCCCATTAAATTAAATATAAAAAAATTTTTTTTATTGATTAATAATAATTTAATTTTATTACCAAATTCGTGAGACCTTTATTCTTTTTTGTGATTATAGTTTAAGATTAAATTATTAATAAAAGGTAAGTTCTGCTGATTAAACATTAAAATTGTTCTGGTGTTTAATTATTGGTTAATTTTGTATTAATAGTTATTATAAATAATTATTTTTGAGAAATTTAATAATATTCATTAATTTCATTCATTAATATTGCGGAATAGGAGAAATGACAATGAAAGAATTAAATTTAATCAGAAATAAAATCAATCAAATATAAAGTAAAATTAAAATATAACTAAGTTTATTATTCCTATTAAATTTTTTTTCATATAAAAAATAAATTTTTGATTAATCTACTTCAATAATTTTTAGAATTGAAAAAATTATGTCGGGCTAATTTAAAAAATCATTTTTAGATCCAAAAAAAAATTATTAAATTCTCAAACAATTAATTTGTCTTCTTACTAATATTCCAAAATATATAAAAAATAGAATAACTTTATCATCATAATTTTTTATTGTTATTTATAATTTAAGAAAATTTCATTTTTCAAACATGTTTTCAATTAAATTAAAAAATTCTTGATTTTATTGACTTTTTGAAGAGTATTGAATTTTAATTAATCCTTTTATATGGTTTTATTCCCAGATATACTAGTATTGTTTGTATTAGTTGAATTTACATTCGTACTATTAGTATCAGTTGAATTTAAATTCGTATTATTATTTACAATGGGAACAATATCATCATATTTGAAAGCGTCTTGGAGATTTTTTATTTGAGCTAAGAGAATTAAATCACTAATATTCGTTGGATAAGGTAAATCATTATAACATGCAATATAAACATTATATATTGCATTTAAATCTACATTAATAAAATTGGTAAGAACCATATTAATAGGAATCATATTCAATTTAATACTTCCACATAATTTTTCATCATAACATTTTTCTATATCATATTGTTGAGGGGCAGGATTCAAATTTAATTGTATTTTCCAGTGGCACAAAAGAGGAATTTTATAATAAGCCTGCATATAAATATATCCGTTTGTATTAATGCTGGGATTGCTTATCAGAAAATCACTTATATCATTAATAAATGGTTTGCTATCGCTAATTATAAAACTATTTAAATAACCTAAATCAGGAATACCAGTAATTTGTTTAATTTTATCATCGTTATTTAGATCTGAGTTTAGCTTATTTATAAAATTATTGAATATATTTGAATCTAAATTTGTAGAACATGTCTTATCTTGAACTACACACAGCAAATAAGGAGCTGTATCTGGAATATAGAATGGAATTTTTTTATCACCTACTGAAATATATTTATTTACAAGATTTTGTTCTGTAGAATATTTTCCAATATAATCTCTACTATAATATAAAGGAGTTTTAGTGGGAGAATCTTTTGGATCTATATCTAAATTTGTTTTCTTAAAAGGAAGTCTTGATTCTCCTTTATTTCCACATATTCTTATATTATTGAGGGTCACTGATTCATTGATATTTCCATATGAATCCAGACAAACATGACAACCTGAAGCATCCTTAAATAATATCTGACAATATTCTATTAGAGCTAATTGTGCTGATAAATCGATTTGTTTATTGAAATAAAATTGAATACATTGTGTTGGTGTATTTTTTATCGTCTCTATAAATACTGTATTAGTTGAGTTATTATTATTGTTATCATTCAAAGAATTTAATGAAGGAATCATTTTATTGAATTCAGATATACGTGTATAAGTATTTTCAGCACTTGTAAATTGAAATAAGCATTTAATTTTATAGCGTTCTCCTCTGATCAAATTATCAAAAGATAAGTATTGTGCATCTAAATTACTGTTAGTAAAAGTATTAGAAAAAGCACTCGCAATTGTTTTATCATCATTCAAAATACCAGTTTGGAAATTATAAGTTAGAAGAACTGAATCTTGAGGAAAAACACTATTATAACAAACGGATATGCAAGAAATAAATCCATAACTTACTGGTGGTGTAAAAATAAATCTCAAAGAATTCTGAAGACTAATTGTGTCTGATTTAAAATTATTGAATTTTAAAGAATTTTCAAGCTTAAAAGAAGGATCCAAAACAGAATTATTCGATGTTATTTTAATTACGAATTTCTTGAATTCTGGGAAAACGTTAAAACAATAATTAAACACCTGTACTATAAATGTACAATCCCCATTTGCTGAATTAAAGGAACTCTGAAAACTTGTTTCTTGATAGTTAGAAAAACTATTAAAAGTAACTGGATTTATTTTTGATAATGGATCAGTTAATTTTTCATTATAAAATTTAATTTCTAGTTGATCAAAATTAGGCTCAAGTAAAAATACAGGAATTTTCAAAGTTGAACCTTTTATCACAGAACTCTTTGGTAAAATCATTTTTATATTATTAGCATAGGCAAATTCAACTGTTATATCTAATGGAATTACTGGATAAAAGTTAATTGTATTACTAAGATAAATTGAAGTAGAATAACTTCCTGGAATTGTAGTACAAGAAGTTCCTATATAAACGTCAAGTGAATTAAATGCAGTTGAAAATTGTTTATTTGCATCAAAAAAAGAAAATATTTTTTCTTGTAGGAATGTAAAATTCGTTTGTGCATTTGGAATTATTTTATTTGCTCTAACACGAAGAGTGATAAGTGAAAATCTTCCAACTTTTATGCGTAATTTGTTTCTCAAACCAAAATTATTTGGATCCTTTGACACATCTGATTCCCAATTATAAGCATCAATTATCCACAAATTAGGATCAAAGCTGAATTTCATTCCTCTGTAATATGAAATTATATTATTGAAGAAATTGTAATTTAAAGAATTCGAAAATGTTAATTTTTGGGTTGCTTGATAATTTAAATTTTGATAAGATTTATAGACGAAATTTTTGTTTTCTGAAGACAAATAAACTTCGAATAATCCAGTAGAAATGGTGTCTTCCGCTACATTATATGTGTTGTTAAAAGTAATCTGAAAGAATCTAAAATTTGTTCCAGTAAAATTTTTAATTGAATTGTTTAATTGAAGGAAAACCATATTACTTGCAATCCAATCACAAGATTTAATAGGTGTATTAATTACTGAAAGCGATTGTTGTGAATCATTACCATTCAAATCTGCTAATGAGCATCCGATTTTAAGTGCTTTTGTGTACTTAATGATTAATTCCTTTGGAAAAATTATTACAAAGAATGGATAACCATCTAAGATTGAAGGCATAGTAGTTAATTTATTTAAAACTTCAAAATTTAATTTTAGAGTTAAAGAACTTTGTTGTCTTGGCATTGAATTAGAGGAAGAAACTGAATCAATATTTAATGCACCATAAATATTCGGAAGATTAAAAGAATATCGAAGCTTTCCAAACCCATTTATTAATGTGACTCTTTTTCCAGTAATTTGCGAGTAGCTATTTAGAGCACAAAGAAAATCAAATGAGTTTGGTCTGGGATTAGAATTTAAGTTATTACCTGTAGGCATAAAGCCACCAATATTAGCATCTGTATTTATTTTAACACCAGATATATAAAATTCAAATAATCCTTGAGGTAATTTAACATCTGGAGAAAACTGAATCTTAATAATTATATAAGAAGGCAGATCATTATCAGGTATAATAAAGCATTTTAAATTTTTAGATAAAATTAAATTTGTCTTTGGAGAACATTCAAAATTATCATGAAAATTAATATTTTTACTTGGAAGCCAAAACAAAACTTCATTGAAAGGGTATTTATCAGTATTATTATTTATAATTGGATAATAATTAGTTTGTAAGTCTAATAAAACTGTTATTTTATTATATTCATTGATAACACCAGGAAAAGCGCTAGTGATATCGCAAAGTGTATTTTCTTGTATTTGAACCGAAAATTCATTAAAATAATAATTATTATTGAAATTCAGAATTTTGCTTGTAGAATTTGTATTTACCAATATATCATCTTTAGTGGAAGTATATTGATATCTAAAATTGTAAAATATTGGATTGTTTGGTAGATTTAAATTTAAAAACTGAGTGTAAACGGGAAACAATGTAAATTGCAAATATGATCCTAAATCAATACCTTGGAAATAGTTTTTCGAGGAGAATTCGAAAACTATTTTAGATTTAGAAGTATCCTCATTACTAACTAAAAATACTTCACATGTTCGTAAAATAGCTTCTGGTGAATCATTAATATTTGCTCCTGAATTAACTACTCGGCATTCAGGACTTTTTTGCAGACTTCTAATTAAAAAATTACTTAAATTTAAATCCAAATAAAGGGTGAAAAATGTATTTCTTAAAATTCTTCTTGGAAAATTGATAGAAAAAAAAGCCTTTCCAAAAGCGTTTTGTTGGGAGGAGTATGTATAAATGATATCTGTAATATTAATTGGATTATTTGGAATATTAAGGCTTGGAGTTTTTATTACATTAAAATCATCTGCAGTTTTCGTTATTGAAAATTTCTGCTCATAAGGATTATCTAAAATAATAGTATTATCTTGATCTCGAAGAGTTATTGTGTTTCCATTAATAGGGATTTCAAAATTAATTATATTTATATTATAACATGCAATATCGAATTGGTTATCTGGATATAATATATTGCATTTTAACTTATTGGATGAAGTTTGTGATCCAACTAAATCTGGATAACAATAATTATTATTAAACAAATTCGTTGGTAAATTTTTAGATTTTATTGAACAAATTGAATTCTCATTAAGGCCTAAAAACTCTATTAAAAATTGAGAATTTTGATATAATTTTATTGGCATTTCAATATTACATATTAAGGAACCTCCTAAATCTCCTAAATAATTAGGATATTTAGGATCTGCAGTGCAATTATAGGTTTTCCATGTAGATGAATCATCAACAGTAAAGTCAAGCTTCAGAGTAGTAGAAGATGGTAGACTATTTAACTCTGATTTATTTATTTGATAAACGCGATTTACATTTGCTAAATGTCCAGGAGAAGCAGAATCAGTCATACATGAGAATGCTATTTTACCTGTAGTTAGAGTAGTTCCATTTTGATCATTTAAAAATGAATTTATAGTTGGTCTGAATATTCCTGTTACAAAGTTATTTCCTAAATTATCTTTATTTGTCGTATCTTGAGTTTTAAATATGAGATCAACATCACTGATTACAAAAATCGCTTTATTAAAGTTTCTCCCAAAAGCATAAAAATCGTAATTCGCTTTTAAAAGTATTGTATTTAAAGCAATTTTATCTTTATTTAGCCTGATTTTAGTATTTATATCTAAATTTGATTGATCATACGTTTGAATTTCGCTATTTAATAAAATAGAGATGGCTTTACAACTTACATCTTGATCATTAGAGTTTCTGAAATGCATTGTATAAGCATCAAAATTTGTGTCAGAGTTCATTGAATAAGGTCTAAAATAAATTGATCCTTTATTAGAATATGTTTCAGGTCCTTTTGCATTTAAATTGGCCATGAAACTTTTATATCTTTCACAAGTTCCACCACAAGGCTCTTTATAAAAGGCAATTGAGTTATATTTTTCTACAAGACCACTAAAACTTGTAAGATAAGATGTTTGCCAATAAATGCTTAAGCCAAAAGAATTGGAATTCGGACAAAAAGTTGGAATTATTAAATCACTATTTAAACGATCTTTCGAAAAATTATTGAAAATTAATGTAGGACCTAAGTTGCTAAAATATGTATCAGCCCATTGATTAGTTGAGATATAATTATCTTTTTCGATAAAAAGTTCTCCAGTAGTCTTTTTGGAATTATAATCAGAAAGAAAATCTGCTGAATTATGACTTATAACAAAATCATAATCAGGGGCACCAATACTAATTGGATATGATGCTGCAAGCTTGGAATAATCTGAATCAAAAAGAGTTAATCCAAATATATTAATTTTGAGCATATTAGAATCTTCTGTCGCTATTTTTAATATCTCATCTTTTGAAATAGAAATTAAACAAATCGCATTATCAAAGTTTGAACCAGGAAAATTTGAATAAAAATATTTTATTTTTTGAATATCAAATGAATTAAATATATTTAAATTAGGTGCTGCACTATATGAATTATGATCAATTGCATTTATATTTGTTATAAATTTAAAAAATCTATTAACACGAGAAAAAATATTTGACTGCTGATTACGAAATTTCATTGTTATATCCAAATAAGCATATTGCCATAATGGAGGAGGAATATCATCAGCCCATTTAATACAATTAGAAAAAAGTGAAAAATTAAGAATATTACAAGTTAAAACACTCTCATTCTGAGCACATTCTGGCTCATCAGAATTTTGAAAGACTTTTATATCTGTTAAATAAGTCTTACTAGAAATTCTTATACTAGGTTCTCTAAATCTATCATATGTAGTATCAATACTAGGTGATCCACCTGTCTCTGTAATAAAATTTTTAAATTCAGGATCCATTCCAACTCCTTCAAACCTTCCCATTAATATCTGTTTTGATAGTGGAGTAGATTGAGGTTGAAAATTAACTGGCATTTTACTTCTATTCACAAATTCATGTCTGTATCCCCACCAAATTGAGCAAAGGTTATCTCCTTTTTGAAAATACTTTTTATTAAAAATGTAATGCATAGAAGTGGATCCAAATGCATTTGCTTTGTTTATAGTACTTAAATTTGGACGAATAACATTTACAGCAAACATTGAACGAGAATATGGTACCCTTCCTGCCATCACTTTTGCATATGGAATAAGAGATTTAAGTGCAAAATAGGAATTGTTCAATAAAGTAAGTTTATTCTTTGAATAAATATATCCTTCCTTAAAAGGTTTATCATTCGATAAATCATAAAAATAACAATCAGTATCAGTATCACAAACATTTCGATATATTCCAAGTTTAAAATCATGGAGCTCATTATAGAGCAATTTTTCATAACTTGTACCGGAACCTCCAACTACATCATAAGGATATTCAGGATCTTGATTTAAAATTTCATTATTTAAATTTACACTGTTAAAACAAGGATTTGCCATGTCTGTTTTGATTGATTGTGCTAGTATTATAGCATTATTATTGCTATTTAAAAGAGTAGAACTCGAAATTGTACCATCACTGTTATAATTGAAAAATCTTTTTTCTCCAAATTCAAAAGACTTAATATCTTGAAAAACAGTTAATATAAAATTGAAAATAACCGAACTGACATTTGGGAGAGTTGCAGTAGTATACTTAAAATTTCCGCAATTTTCGGGATATGCAAATATCGTAATTGTATACATTTTCTTTGTTTGTAATCCATTAACTCTGAAAAAAAATCCACTGCCTTTTTTAGAAAAATTTTTAATGTCTAGGCTAAGAGGAATACATTTTGGCCTCTCTCCAAAATTATTTTTTATTAATCCATTATTTTGGGAGAAATCGCAAGTTGATGCTATGAAATTAATTTTAGCTAAATCACTTTGATTTTGTTGTTGAATCACAACATAAGAAGGTGATGTTATTGAAGAATCCAGTGTAAATGTAATCTTTATAGGCCACACACCTCCAGTGAAAATTTCCTGATTTTCTGAATTTGCAATTGCAAATTGAGATACATTAATATAATCTATATTGAAAATTGACTTTGCTGAGTAACTTAAAACTGAGTAGCTGTTAGAATACAAAACAATTGCTTCAAATAAATTATTAGTTTTTGTATTAGTATTTCTTAAATTTAATGAATTAAAACCCCTAAAAACTATTTTAAAAGACCTAGTATTTGGTAAATCATCTGCAAGACCAGTAAGAATTAAAGTGTCTTTGCTATCTCCAAACATTTTACATACTATATCTCCAGCTAAAAGTGTCTTCATCACATTATTATCTGCAGCATTTATTGAATAACAGGAAAAAGGTTCTGAAATATAAGGATATGGAAATTTAAATAAAATTAATGATTTTTGACTTATAAATTTCTTTACTTCAAAAGTAACTGTAAGATCAAATGTGGTAAAAAGTGTTAATGGAGTTACGCTTGATTTTAAATCGGTAATTAATAAAGGTGGATTTGACATTAAAGTGTAGTCATTATACGCAGCAATTTCCCCAAAAAAATAATTAGAATCAAATATTATTCTATTTTTACGATTATCTGAACAAGTAAAAATTGCAATTTTATTAAGATAATTTGCACTTAAATTAATTTCTGTAAAGTTAAGAGAAAATTGATAAGTTATTGAATGATCAATTAAAGGAAATCTTGGATCAATTACTTGACAAAACGCAATATTGCCTTCTTCTTGATAGAGGCTATTTGTAGCTACTAAATTTATATTTATTTTGTTTTTTGGGTCATATAGAGAACATGTAAAATTCGTTGCGATATTAAACTTCAATTGAACAGGAAAAACTACTGCAATATAATTATAATTGAAAAGTTTTGAGGTGATCTTAAAATTGAAATTAATTATTTGCCCTTTCATAGAAATTGTGGGTCTATTGATAAGGAATGGATTTTGATCATCAGGGATTATCTTATTTTTTATATAAATTATTAGAGAAAAGATTGTGGTGATGATTAATCCTATATTCAATCTAAAATTGACTTTCATTTTTTTAAATTGTTTTATTTCAATACATTTTAATTTAATAGCAATAATTTTATTTTATAATCTTGAAAATATTAAATAAAAGATAAAAATAAATAGGAATCAGAAGGTAAAAAATTAAAAATTTTTATTATTATTTATTGCTTTTGTATGCTTTATGTTTTTTTTTATATTATTATTTATAAATAAAATTTCTGATATGAATCTATTCAAATGAATTTATATAGAATGTATAATACAGGTTTAATTATTCAAATTCATTATTATTTTTATTTATATTTTATAATTGGATTGTCAATTTATATTTGTGCATTACTATAAGCTGTTCCAGTTAACTCATTAACTTGATCTGCATTGAATAAGGATTCATAATGATTGTGAAAAGAAAAATAAATAAAATTAGAAAATATAACAAAAATGTTATATAAAAACTGGACTATAAAGGCTGTATAATATTTAGTGATAAATTTTGCATCTATAATTAATAAAATTAGTATTGCAAGTAAATACATAATTGTTATAAATATGACATAAAGTGAATGGAAATAATATGCAATATAATTCATGGTTTCATCTTCTTTAAAAGACGTATATATAAAAATAAGAGGAGCTATAATCGAGCAAGCAAGATAGATAAAAATATAAGGATCATTTTGAAATTTGTCGTCATAAAGAATTACTACTATAAAATTAATAATCCCGAAAAAAACGCATAATAAAGAAATTAAAATTATTGTTATTCTAAATGGAATGCAGTTTAGCAATCTTTTAATTGGATTGATTTTAAAGCATAGCAAAAATTTCATTTAAAGTGTAAAATTTTTAAAAGAAAAATTAATTAATATTTTTGATTAATTTTTGGGATAATAAAATTAAAAAGAAGAGTTTAGATTTCGAAAATTTATCGAATATCAAGAAACTTATTACTTAATCAACATAAAATAAATATTACAAAATAAAACAAATATGAAGTCTATAATTAACATTTTATCTTATTTTTGTAATTATCAACATTATTATTTAGGATTATTGAAAAGACAAAAAATATTAAAAAAAATATGAAATTTGATCTCAAATATTTTATTTTGAAATCTAATGTTTTAAAAATTTATCGAGAATGTATTAAATACACATATAATATAAAGGATCCAATTGCAAGACAAGATTTACAAAATTATATAAGAATGGAATTCGAATCAAATAAAAAAGAAACAAACAGAAAGACAATTGAATATTTAATCGCTAATGGTAGGAAAAAAATAAATGCTTTCAAAGAATCTCATAGCCTGATGAATTAGATTTAAGAAAAATTCACTCATTCATTAATAAATTTACGTTAATTTTTTTGAATAAAAATATCTTATTATATTTAAAACAATATATTTTATAAATTTTTTTTAAAAATTATCATTGATAAACTTTTAATATTGTTTTCAACAATAAAATAAAGTTAATTAAATTTATTTTAAAAAATTTTGAAAAAAATTTTCTCCATTCAAACTTATGAAAAACTATTACTTAATTAACTAATTAAAGAATTATCATAAGCTTATTTTCCTCAATTGGTCTTATAAAGTTGAGAAAAATAATCAATAAAAAACATCTATATGTGCAAATTAAAATTATTCAATATATAAATAAATAAAAATTTTTAAAACCACGGACATATTATGCTTTGGCGATTTAGATTCAAATATTTATAAAATAAAATTTATTTTCACGAAAGCTTTTTTCATTTAAATAGTTTAATTTGTTGATTTCTCTATTTATTAAACTTAAATTTTATTTTTACTTTAAAATTCTAAAAAAACTAATCTAATAAATATATTATTAACATGTCTGCCAAAATACAATATACATCAGTAAAAATAAATTTTAATTTAATCTTTCTATTTAATTATTTGAAGTTTTATATGTAGTTTTAATAATTTATTTAGCTTAGCGAAGAACTTTACAAAGAAGCGAATGCTAGTTTGGTCTCTACCTCTAAAATTGGATTATCTTACAAAATGATTAATTGCATAGGATTAAACCTACCTAATATTTTTTTTAATGTGTCAAAATTGTATTTATCAAATAACAAAATCAGATACTTAAATGGAATAGAAGTCTTTAAAAATCTCGTTTTTTTTTCAGTTACATATAATGAAATAGATAACATAGATGAATTTGATAAAATAAACAATAAAGGAAGCTTAATCAGTTTGGCTGTTAAAGGAAATTTATTTTATAAAAATCCTACAGCGAATCTTTTATTGATTCAAAAATTTCATAATTTGAAGGATTTGGATGGATATAAAGTTTCTGAAGGAACGATAAAAACGATTGATGGTAATTTATTATTTGTATTTTGGTTTTTCATTTCATTAAATGTGAAAATTTAAAAAAACAATTTAATAAAGATTCCAGAAAAATTCGATGTGATATTATTCCCTTTATATTTATTCTCGAAGATAAAATAGACAAATTAAAAATTTTGATGAATCAAATATTAATAAATATTGAAATTGAATCTCGGGCAATGTTATCAGAAGAACATTCAGATGAAAAAATACAAAAAATTAATAAACTTTTAAAAATTCACGGCTTTGTGAATTTTAATGTGGAAAAGATAAGAAGATATTTGGTAACGATTTATTATTTTAATAATTTTATATATAATAAGATACATTTTATAATTTTACAAGTATCATTATAACGATTAACTTAGAAAAAAAATATAAATCCAAGCATTTATATCATAAAAAAATTCATTGATAGTTTCATACCTTCTGAAGATTATCTATATAAAAACTTTTGTCCACCTGATTTAAATTCAGTAGCGGTTATCTATGAGAAGCTATTTTTTGAAATTGTAAAAACATATACAATAAAAAAAAATTATAATGAACTACCTGCATACTTAAATTTCTTAATATTAAACTCAAATCCCATTTTGAAAAAATTTTTTTTACAAAAAGTCAGAGAATCAAAAGATTTCCACAATTACATCAGAGATTCAATGATTTCAGATAAAAAGTAAAAAAATTTTTTTAAATTTATTCATAATATTAGTGAGATTTAAAAATTAAAAAAATTTAATTAATCAAATTTTATGAATTATTTTTAAATTTATTTCATATTCATATTCAGAGGTTTAAAGGATTGTGAGTGTATTCAAAAAAATAATGGGACTTTACATCTCTTTCATGAGAACTGTTTAGTTACAGAAATAGATATTTTAAAATATACTTGTAGAAATTTCGACCGCTATTTTGTTGAGTATACCAACTTTGGAATAGAAGTACTAATTAGACTTCAAATGTATTTTTTCTATAACTTACAACCACCTCAAGCAAAAGTTTTTAACCCTTATCAGCCTATTCTAGAACAGAATAAGTCAAAATTTATTCGGACTTTTAATATAAATTCAGATTCCAGTTTTAATCAAAATAATAATATGAATACTCAAATGGATAAAAATAGCTTTCAATTTAGACTTCTTAGAAACAATATTAGTAATAATTTTAAATTTAGCTTTAATTTTTTCAAATGTTTTATAGATTTTTATAATTAAACAATTTATTAATAAATGATTACAGCGATGAGCGAAGAATATGAGAAATATCATAAGCAAGTTTATACGGAACTTAAGTATAAGAACCCTTTTCTTTCAAGACTTCATTCTGATGCTGATATTAAACCTAAAAAGCCGAAATTATTTTTAGAAAAAAACAATCTTAATACAGAAAATCCTACGATTGGGAAGTCTTTTACAACTTTGAAGGATTTTTCAAACAAAGGTTTAGAAAATGCAATGCTTGAAATTTATTATGAAGAAGGAAAAGAAAAAATTAATCTAAATTTCTATGTAGAATTTTTAACATCATTTTTTTGCCAATATTCTCCTTTAGAAATTCCAGTTTTTTGTCTAAATTTCGATTATATGCGGGTTTTATCTACTATTATTCAAAATAAATTGGAACAATTTTTATTTGAATACACAAAACTTGATAAAATATATGTTGAAATAAAATTAAATTATGAAGATTTTAAAAGAAAACAAATAAACAAAAATTCTAATTTTTCAGGCAAAGATAAATCAATTAAAGAAAAAACAATAGGCACACAAAATCATGAGAAAAGCAATAAAAATAGTAACTCAGAAATTTTTTATTTGACCTCTAATATATACAATGATAATAAATTGAATAATTCAAATTATAAAAGCTTAATAAATACGAATAATTTTACAAATAATGAAAATTTCTATAGAGAAAACAATATGAATTCACAATTTTATGTTGATAATTATAGCCAAGATAATTTCATAAAAGAAACAGATATGCAAAATACCAAAAAGCATTTTTCATCTTCTGAAAAAAACGGAAATAACTCAATAAGCGATTTTTGTAAAAATAATACATCTTACATTAAATCGAATTCTGTTATGAATTCTAATGAAATGCTAGGAAAATCAACCTATGAACAAATTAATATAAATCAAAATAAAAATCTTATTAAAAATGGAAATCATAATAATAATGATTTCTCATATGATGATGATAATTGTAATTATAATTATAATGAAAAATCTAATAAGAGTAATACAAGGTATTTAGTACAATCGGGAAAATTAGAAAATGAAAAAAATTTTGATTCTCTTAAAAAAAACAATGAAGACAAAAATTCTCTTTTAAACACAAGTAATAAAAAAAATATTTATTATCATACTTTTTCTAATATTATAAATTCACTTCAAAAAAGTGAACAGGAAAATTTTAATAAAGATGATCAATTTAATTTTTATCAGAATAAGTCAAATCTTTTCAAAGGAAATACTGATTCTTTTAACCGAATAAAATCTCAAGGAAAATTGAATAATTTTAATCAACCCTATCCTGCTGATTCAATAACCAATTTAAAAAAGGATAACTTTGAATTAAATAATGAAAATCAGATAAAAACTAATTGTAATAATCCCAATTATATGAAATATAATAATCTTGAGATTTATGAAAAAGATAATGTTTTCAATTCTCAAAATAATTATATTCAAATAAACAATAATTTCAATAATAAACTTAGAAATAATATCAATCATATTACCAAAGAACCGTTAAATATTAAAGAGAAATTATTATATAATCTAGGCTCTGCAAATTTAGATAATTTTAATAAGCCAACTCAGATTCAAGAATTAAGCACATTACAATCGAATGAATTTAAATTTGGTGAATCAACTTACAATGAATTTTCATCCAGATTAAATCGATGCTCAAATGAAAGAAGTCCAAGATTTATTCAGAGTCTAGATAGTGAAATTAACTCAGAATACATAAAAAGATTAGAAAAACATATTCCAGAAAATTCTACGATTAATAGTAATAATTTACAAATGAATCATGTAGGTTCCAATGATTATCCTTATAATTATAATAGTGATTATATTAATTATTGCAATGAATCAATTCAAAATAATAATTTATCTGATCATGATCTAAATCTAAATTTTGTAAATGGAAAAAAATATGAAAATTATAATTATGCTGGAAGAATAATTGACGCAGGCTACATCTTAGTTTATTTTTTTAGAGCCCATTTTAGCAAAATTATTTTTGATAAATTGAAGTTAAATTATCTCCAATATAGGCTAAAATTTATTAACTTCGTTATTACTAGCATAATTAGAAAAAAAGAAAAGAAAATTAAAAATGATGTATTTGAAGAATTAAAATCATTGGATAAATTTAAAGAAAATTTTGATGCTCAAAAAATTCATGAATTCGAAAAAAACAGAGAGACAATTATAAAAAAAAATTTATTCCATATATTATATAAAAATATTTGGATTAAGAAACAAGTGAAAATGCAAAGAAAGAAAATACTTCAAAGGCTATTTATAAAATTACTGAAAAAATATGTTAAATTAAT
>Ga0194116_10004885_pt1 | contig 15062 bp, 4 predicted proteins | sample TA2MahsurfametaG_4_FD_148617 | JGI IMG/M metagenome (GOLD analysis project Ga0194116, IMG submission 148617) | Freshwater microbial communities from Lake Tanganyika, Tanzania - TA2015008 Mahale S9 surface | ecosystem: Environmental > Aquatic > Freshwater > Lake | place: Tanzania: Lake Tanganyika...
TCAGTACTTTCTATATTATTTTAAATATGCTTTTAAATTAAATCAAATTATTTTTTAAATTTATAATTATCATTAATTATCTTATAAATTAAATCAAAAAATTTATATAATATAAAGTTTTTAAAATATAAAAAATTATATTGAAAGCTATTTTTAAATTAAAATAAAAGAAATGAATGCAAATCAATATAAGTTTAAAAAAACTTATCTTGAAGAAAAAGAAAGAGCAACAAAGAAGGTTTTCACTAAACCTCCAGAAATAACTAGAAAACCAAAAGCTATTGACTATACATTTAACATTAGCAACTTTAAATGTATTGCTAAATTTATATTTACATTTTTTTCAATTGACATTTCGAAAAATACAAATAAGCCTATATTAATGTTTAATTTAATTCATATATTCAAAATAACAAATATTATAAAACATCATCTCAAGAAGATTTTATAGAATCTCGAACATTTAGATTTTTTAAATAAATACTATAAATTCATTTAGATAAAGAAAGAATTCCACAGATTATAACTGACAAATATTATTACCTTGAAGAAGAATACAAAAAACGCGGGGTACCTTATTCACCTTTTTTAATGTTCACTCCAGAAGAATTATATAAACGATCAGAAGATAATCTAAAAGAAGAAGATTTTGATTACTATAAACGTCATATTTTATTGGAAAATTATGATGAAGAACCAGAATCTCCAAAAGAAATAACAGAAAAAATTGCTCGTTTAAAATTGGAAAATACTCAAAAGGAAATATTTGGGTTTACAAAGTGGTTCGATCACAGCGGGAAACAATTATGGAAAAAATGTATTTTAAATTTCTACGATGAAGAAACAAAACTTTTTCATATTTCAATTTTTCCTGAAAATAGTTTAAATGAAATAAAGAAAAAAGTTACAAGGTTCAATTTTATTTTTGAAAAAGATGATCCCGAAGATATAAAGCGAAGAGTTGGACTAGCAGAAAAATGGCGTGAAAGAGCTAAAAAATATATGGCTTTGATTCATTTTATTAATAGCTTTGATACTGGTAAAGTTCCTGATTTACTCAATCAACAATTTATAGATAAAATTTTAACATTGGTTTTTTTATATCGTGCACCCAATAAACCTCAAATGACTCCACTTGAATTGGAAGCTTTAGATAACACGCGAAGATTCGGAATTTGGAGAAGAAACGTGAGAAAGCGTGTTGTTGAGGTAGACAAAAAAAAACTGGAAAAGGTGTTGATTATAAAAAATTTCAATTATGAAATCTTCAGCGAAATAAAAGAATTCTATGTGAAAAGCTTTAAAAAAATGGAGTTTTATAAAAGACTACCTATTAATTATGATTTGTTCGTTCTATTAAAAAACATTTTGCCAAAAGAAAAATTTTTAATGCCAAGTGAGCAATTTTTATATCCGTCTTTTAAACAAGGAACTTTGGAGCTGGAAAGAGCAAAACCTTATTTGGAGGTTTTCAAAGATATGGAACATAAATTACACGTAGCTGAAAAAGACATGTATGATTTAATTACAGATACTAATAAAAAACTTTTGGAAGATTTTAAGGATTTAAAATTCTTTTATACAAAGTGGAAATTTAAACCTATTATTTTAAAAGACTTTCTCGCTAAAAACGAAGAAAATATAGAATCTTATTATAAAGAAATAAAATTCATCGTAAGTAATTCCTATCACACAATTTATCTTAATCTTGAGGAAAGAAGAAAAGAGGCGAAAAAATTCAACAAAGATGCAATGTAAATTAATTATTTTCTTAGCTTTTATATAAATCAATATATCGGCAACTAAAAATAAAAATAATTGATAATTTAGATTTTTCATTTTTTTTCAAAAAATTTTAATTTAGTCTTCCTGAACGAATTATCAAAAAATTTCGATGTTTTCAAAATCTCTTAAATCGAAAAATTGGGCATTTCATGAGAGAAACTTTTCAAATAAGTTTGGACTATTTAATAAACACTTTTAATATAATGAATCTTGAAGTTAAAAACTTTTTTGGTCATGAAAAGAAATATTCCGAATTAACATTAGGAGATTTTGAAAGACTCAAAGAAGAGTACAATCTTGAAAAGAAATTTGAAAGAGATAATCTTCTACAGCATTCTTTTAATTTAAATTACGAAAATGGATCATTTTCCATCGACCCTTCATTTGATTTTTGGTGGAAAGAAATCAGCAATATAATTAGAGTAAAAATTTATGAAAGAATAAGTAATATTTTTCTCTATTTTTTTTTGATATTTTATTTTCAAAAACTTTCAGTAATTAATAATAAGAAAATAATTAATTTTTATTTGTAGATAATATAAATGCAATATGTGTTTTCGAATTATACACAAATGATGAACAGTTTGATTATTTTAATAATATTTATCCTCAAATAACCGTGTTTTATGAAGATGATCCAACTTTTGAAGAAAAACTAGCAAATCTGAAATCTGCAATGCAAAGCTATTTTGCTCTATCTGATAGATTCCTCACAATTTTAAATGATAATGTCAGAAAAGAATTGAGTAAGCTTGTTAGCTTTCAAAACAAAGTCAAATCAAATTTAATCGATAATGAAAATTTCAATATAAAGAATTTCCGATTATTAATTCAAATTAACAAAAAGTATTTGGATTTTTTCCAAAACTATTTTAATTCAAAAGAATTTTTCATGGGGGGCTTTAAACTAAATGTTTCAGGACTTAAAGAATATTGGATAAATAAACTGAATGATATAAAGGAGCTTATTTTCAAGTTTATTATAGATAATAATGTTTATTTATCAAAAAAAGTTGAAAATGATATGGAAACTATAATGAAGAAATTAGAAGAAGAACCTCAAACAGTAGATGAATATGATTCTCTTGTTAAATACTGTGAGAACCTAAATACTCACATAAAAACTATATGGGAAAAGCTAGAATGTCAGCAGCAAAATGCAGAGCTTTTGGAAGATAATTTTTATATGTTATCAAAAGAGAATTTTTTCAGAATGTGGTCTTGTTATGGAGTTCCAAGGATTTTACAAATAAAAAAGGCTGAGACAGTTTCAAGATTAATTGTCGATAGGAAAAAGTTTAAAAAAGAACTTAAAGTCCGTCTTACTGATGTGCTTATCGAAATTTCTTCAATAAAGAATGAATTCGAATCAAATACAGTTCTTAATAGCATTGAAAATTACGAAAAAAATTTTGAAGTTTTTGCGAGTTTGGATTATAGAATAAACAAAACTATTAAGATGTGTTCGATCTTAAATCAGCATCAAGGAATTATAGGCGTTAAAACTGAAGATTTATCAGAAATAAAGCAAATTCAACATAATTTTCTGAATTATTATAATTTGTGGGACGCTGTAAACGAATTTTTATCTGAGAAAATTAAATGGTTGAATGAACCCATGAAAAAAACAGAGCGAAAAAAATTAAAAGATGTTTATGATAAATGTGTTTCAACTATAGATAGATTGGAAAAAACAGTATTTAAAAAAGACAAACCCGCTCCGAATACTGTGATTCAGCTTCTACGAGAAAAAATAAAAGAATTTCAACCGTATCTGCCTATATTATACGACTTAATCAATCCTGATTTAAAGCCAAGTCAAATTAGTGAATTGTCAAAAGATTTAGGAATATCAATTCCCGAAGACTTAAGCATACCTTTACAAGATTTAATTAAAATAGGAATTTTAGAACATATGGAAAAAATTAACGAAAGATCTACTTATGCTACAGGGCAAAAGAAACTAGCTGCGAATTTGGAGAAATTCAAAGAAAAATTCAAAAGCTTGCGCTTTGAAGCAATGTATTATAAGGACTCTGATTTACTTATTTTAAAAGATTGTGAGCCTATTGTTGAAGAAGTTGATGGATTATTAACAAAAATAGTAGGAAACTCAACTTCAAAGTTTGCCAAATTTTTGCAAAAAGACATCCAATCTCTTTGGAATAATTTATCACGTGCTCAAGAAATAATAGATATATGGATTAAGGTTCAAAAGCTTATCACACAGCAACAGCAAATTTTTGCAACTGGTGACTTAAAAAAGCAACTGGCTGATGAATACCCAAAATTCGAATCTGTTGAAAAGCAATGGAGACAATTACTTGATCAGGTTAAGCAATCAGGACTAGTGTGTGAAATAGCAGTTATTCCTAAACTAAAGGAATCAATGCAAAAATGGCAAACAAATTTAGAAGAAGTAAACAAATCTTTAAATAATTATTTAAATACAAAACGAGATTCTTTCCCAAGATTTTATTTTGTAAGTAATGAAGAACTTACTATGATGCTTGCACAGAGCGGAGATCCTGTCTCTATAGGCTCCAATTACATTCAACAAATTTTCGAGGGAATTAAAAAAATGAAAATTTTAATGCCTGATAATTCTATAAGCTCCTTTTCTCAATCCGAAAATAATCTTAATAATGAAATTGGAAAAAATAACATAAATATGAATGATGATGATATTAACAATAATAATATGAATAGCGAAGATAATCGTGATAATAATTCGAATAATATAGAGGATAATAACAATGAAAATTCAAACAATCTTTATGATAGTGAAAAAAAACTAATTGATAACTCCAAAAAAAATAATAATAACAAAAATTCAAATGAAAAATCTGATGAAATTAAACAACCTAAAACTAGCAATTTTTTATTAAACGGGGGTAAAAAAGATATCAATAAAGCAGCAGACCTTTCAATGTCTATTAGCGCTCCAGCACAAGTAACTCTTAAAATATTTACAGGAATGATATCAGAACAAGGTGAATTAGTAGAATTAAGAAATCAGATTAATCCTTATGATGAAATAGTAAATTCAGAAGGTGAGAGAATTTTAAAAGCTACTTTACTTGAAAAATGGCTTTTAGCATTAGAAAAAGAAATGCAAAGTACAGTAAGAATAATTCTCTTGGAAGCATATAAGGACTTAATTCATTTGAATGAAGAAACCGGAGAAACAATCAGAAGAGAAGATTGGGCTGAAAAATGGTTTGAACAGTCAGTTCTTACTATGTCGCAGCTTAATTGGACCCAAAAAGCAGCTTCTGCAATTTTAGAAGTTTCTGAAAACAAAAATCCTCAAGCTTTAATTAATTTTTATAAAAGTGAACACGAAAATTTGCTTAATTTGATAAAAAAGATTCGCTCTGGAAAATTAAGTAAAATTCTAAAGAAAACCTTTGTGAGCTTAATAATTCAAGATGTACATGCAAACGATGTTTTAAAATACATGATAGATAATGATGTGAGATCTTTAATGGCATTTGAATGGATTTCTCAGTTAAGGTATTATTTCTCAAAAGGAAAGGAAGCTGAAGGATATCTTACTGTAAAAATGTTAAATACAGAGAGATCATACGATTATGAATACTTAGGAAATCAAAAAAGGCTTGTAATAACTCCATTAACAGACAGATGCTATAGAACTATGATGGAAGCTTTAAATAATTCTCTTGGAGGTGCACCCGAAGGACCAGCTGGAACTGGCAAAACTGAAACAATAAAAGACCTTTCAAAAAATTTAGGTAAAAAGTGTTTTACTTATAATTGCAGCGATGAATCAGATTATAATTTGATGACTAAGTTCTTTAAAGGAATAACAATGAGTGGTTGTTGGATTTGCTTTGATGAATTCAATCGTATTAGTGTTGATGTTTTATCAGTAATAGCTTATCAAATTTCAATTTTACTTACAGCTTTAAAAACTAAAAATACTCATGTTGTTTTTGAAGATGTGAAAATGCCTCTAAATTTGAATATGGGAATCTTCATAACTATGAACCCTGATTATGCAGGAAGAAGTGACCTTCCTGATAATCTTAAAGGGTCTTTTAGACCACTTGCTATGATGATACCCAACTATGATATGATTACTGAAATAATGCTTTATTCATTTGGATTTAATAATGCTAGGAGCCTTGCAAGAAAAATAGTTTCTTCTTTAAAGTTGGCTTCTGAGCAACTATCATCACAGACGCATTATGATTATGGTATGAGAACATTGAATGGAATAATTACTTATATCGGCATACTTTCTCAAGAGAGGAAAGAAAGAACAAAAAAAAATGAAGTTGTTGAAAAATTAGAGTCTTTTAAAAATGAGAATACTGTCACAAATAATGAAAATCAAAATATAGAATTTAAAACAAATGAAGCGATTAATGATACAAAACCAAATCAAAGTAATGCAATAGATAATCAGAAAATAAGCGAAACGGAAAACAATGAAAACAAGACAAAAGAAGATGAAAACATAAAAAGAATTGATTCTCTTCTGATTAATTACGAATTATTAAGTAAAGAAGATATAAAAAAATTAGAACAAGCAGAAGAAGAATTTATTGTGCAAAAAGCAATTAGAGATTCCAACATGCCTAAATTTATAGCAGATGACTATAAAATCTATCAAGGAATCCTTAGTGATTTATTTCCAAATGAAGAATTCATTGATAAAAAGGATAAAATTTTGATAAACTGTATAAAAGAAAAGACTCGTAAAAACAATCTAATTTCATCAGATTACTTAATTACAAAAATTTTAGACTTTAATAATATAATGTCAGTCAGACATGCAATAATGATTGTAGGAGATCCTATGGCTTCAAAATCTACAATTTTAAAAATATATCTAGAAGCAGCAATGGATTATTTTGAAAGATTAAACTTAAATCGCACAATTAAATATAATGTAATAAATCCAAAATCAATTACTTCACAACAGTTATTCGGGTATGTGAACAAATCCTTGGAATTCATAGAAGGAGTATGTTCTAAGTCTTTAAGAGATTATTTTGCTGATTTATCTAATGACTTAAAATTGCTAGTTTTTGATGGTCCTGTAGATACAATGTGGATCGAAAACATGAATTCAGTTTTAGACGATACAAAGAAATTGTGTTTGGAAAATTCAGATCAAATAAGACTTGACGAAAAAACCTTCATTATTTTCGAAGTGGATGATTTGTCACAGGCAAGTTTAGCAACTATTTCAAGATGTGGAATGGTTTATACTGATCGAAATTTAATTAATTCTTTTGAATACTTTTATGCTTGGATTAGCACATTTCCAGAATCTTATCAACAAGCTAATTCCAATTATTTAGAATTACTTTCGAATTTATTCGAATTGTTATATGAACCGCTTATTAAAAAAATCATGTTTGATGAATACAATAACATTAATGTAAAAATAAGCATCCCAATGAATAAAAACTGGATAATGAAAAATTTTATTAAAATATTGGAGAGCTTGATTTTTTCACATCAAAAAAAATCTGATTTTCTTGATTCAGAGAATGAGAACTCAAAAGAAACCAATGATGCAAAATTAAACTTAACATTAAATAACATGGCTAATCCAGTTTCTGAAAATAAAGCAATTAAAAAAAATGCCTCTAAATCAGAAAGAAATGAATTATTCAATAAGTTTATTGCATCTTTAATTTATTCAACTTGTTGGTTGATCGATAATCCAAAAGAACAAAAATATATATATAATAATATTTTTGATATTGCTGATCAAAACATGAATAAACATGAATTCATTATGAAGGATGAATTACACACTTTTTTGAAAAATTATTCAGATAAGGATTTGCTTAATTATGTATTTTCTCAAAAAGAAAACACATGGTTAAATATCCCTGATTATTTAAACAACCAAAAATCCATGTTAATTACAAAATTTAAAAACAAAAATACCTTAGTTATTGACACCAATGAAACTTTCAAAGCAAATTATTTCATTAATTTGGCTCTTAAAAACGATTTACCGATTTTACTATATGGAACTACAGGTTCAGGAAAAAGCTTGATCTTGAGAGATTATGTAATTCAGAATAAAGAATTTCTAGAAAACGAAAATTGGACGAATTACACTGTTATATTAAATTCTAAAACAAACGCCAATAATTTATGTGACTTAATTGAAGATAAAATATGCTTTAAGTTAAAAAAGAATACAGTTGCTCCTCAAAACAATAAATTTTGCATTTTGCAAATTGAAGATCTTAACATGCCCAACAAAGAAAAATTCGGAGCACAGCCTCCAATAGAAATATTAAGGCAATATTTTGATTATGGGGGATGGTATGATAGAAAAGAAAAAGAATTTTTATATTTAAAAAATCTTTTAATTTTTTCGTGCTTGACCATTGGCAGACCTTTAGTATCAGGAAGATTACTTTGGCATTTTTTCCCTGTGCACATGAGGGAAATGGAAGATAATGTATTAAAAGAAATTTATTCAATTTATTTTTCTGCAAAATTTTCAGAATTTTCTAATACAATAAAACGCTACACGGAGACGTATGTAAACTCAATTGTAAATGCTTATGTAAATGTTTTGCAAAATTTCAAGCCCTTGCCTGCTACTCCTCATTATTCTTTCAATTTAAGAGATTTAAATAAAGTATTTGAAGGTTTAACAATGATGCAATCGGAAACAATTAATTTAGCTAATGAATCTGGAAATACATTCTTTAATTTAATTATTCATGAAATGCAAAGAGTTTTTCAAGATAGACTAATAAATAATGTTGATAGAGAAAAATTTTGCGATCATATTCTAAAGGATATGTATGATTTTAATAAAAAGGATTATAAATCAAACTTCCATGAATTGATCTTATTCTCTGATATAAATGAGAATAATACATACAACCAAATTTCCAATGTAGAAATAATAAGAGAATCTCTGTATAAACACTTAGAGGAGTTTAATTTTGGTAAAAAGCAAAAAGACAAATTGGATTTAATTTTATTTGACTATTCTTTAAAGCATATGCTAAGAATCGACAGAATTTTAAATATTCCAGGAGAACATGGGTTGTTGATCGGACTTACTGGATCTGGAAGACAGAGCCTTTGTAATTTAAGTGCTTTTATCAAATCCTATAAAATATTCAAAATAAAAGGTAGAGAAGAAGTTGAAGAATATGGCAGAAAAGAATGGCTTGAGGATTTAAAAACATTATTTTTAAACGCTGGTCTTAAAAAGGAAAGCACTATTTTTATTTGCAGAGATACTAGCTTAATAGAAGAGTCTTTCTATGTAGATTTAAATTGTATTATTAGCTCTGGAATTGTATATAATTTATTTTCTTTTGAAGAAAAAAGTGAATTACTTTCAAATGCAAAACAAATGAAGGAGATCGAAGATCTGAATTTAACAGATGATCAAGTAATTTTCGAAGTTTTCATTGCACAAACAATCAATAGAATGCGAATTATTTTATGTATAAATCCTCTTAATCAAAACTTTGCAAAAATTTTAAGAAGTTTTCCTGCGTTAATCAACAACACGACAATTGATTGGTATCAAGCTTGGCCTGAGCCTGCTCTTTATTACTTAGCAAAAAGAGAATTTTCTAAACCAGATTTCCTAGAAGTATTAAAAGAAAACGAAAAAAATGAAAAATTAATTGCTGAAAATCAAGCGAAAAATTTAATTAAAGAAAAAGAAAAATTGGAAAATAAAGAGAAAAAGAGCAAAATAGTTAAAGATAAATTTAGCTCAGGAATCGATAAGAACAATATAATTCATGAAGATGAAGAATTCAACTTAGTAACGGAAATTGAAAACACAGAAGAAAAATTAAGCCAAGTTTCTCCAAAAGATGCTCAAAGAAAAGAAAATAAATTTGCTGCGCATGTTGAGAAATCAGCTGCAAAACCAAATATACAAGAATTGATGACAAATCATAATCCAGAAGATAAAATATTAAAACTTATAGACAATATATCAAAAATATTTTCAAATATTTATTCTAAGCTTAATAGATCAAACGAAGAATATTGCAATTCCACTAAAAAGAAAGTCATCATTTTACCCAAAAGCTTCTTAGATTTTGTATTTTTCTTCAAATCATTTTATTTAAAATATTACAGCCAAATTGACTCAAAAATTAAAAAATACTCTGATGGTTATCAAAAAATAGAAGAAGCTGAAGAAGAAATTCATAAAATGACCAAACTATTAGAAGAGAAAAATCCTATTTTGGAAGAAAAAAGCAAATTTATGGAGTCCACAATAAAAGAAATAGAAACACAAACCAGAGAAGCTGAGGAGTTTCGAGCAACTTGTGCTCATAATGAAAACATAGCATTAGAAGCAAAAAAAGAGGCAGAACATAAAAAGTTCATTGCGGATAATAATATGAAGGAAGCAGAAATTTTAAAAGAAGAGATAAACAAGAAAATAATGAGTATTGATCCTAAGCAGTTCATGGAGCTTCGTTCTTTTAGAATACCGCCAAAAGAAATTACAAAAATGATGCAAGCGGTTTCAATTATAATGTCAAACTTTGAGAAAAAGCCAATGGATAGTATTCCCAAGGAATGGGATTTTTACAAAAAGAAACTCAATGATGTCAAGCTGTTAAAAACTTTAGAAAGTTTAGCAAAAAAACTAGAGACTAATTTATTGCAGGATAAAATTTTGGAGCAAATAGAGCCATATGTAAAGGATCCTGATTTAAATCCGAGTTATATGGAAAAAAAAATATCTTCTGCATCTGCTTGTTTTTGTGTGTATTTTCGATGTATGGTTACATTGGACAAATTAATGAAAGAAAAAATAATCCCTTCAATAAAGGAGTCAGAAGAAGCTACTGCAAATTTTACTCAAGCACAGGAAAAATTAGATATCGAAAAAAAAAATTTACAGGATATAGAAGATAAATTAGCAAAATTAACACAAAATTTCAACGAAAAAAATTTAGAAAAGCAACAACTTGAATTTGAAATATCTGAATCTAAAAAGAAACTTTTTAGAGCTACTAAATTAACTTCAAAATTAACAGGAGAAAGATCTCGTTGGCTGCAAATAGCAGAAGAAGGTAACAAGAATAAAAAATACGTTTTTGGAGATACAATAATCAGTGCTTTTTACATCTCCTTCATGGGTCCTTATGTTAATTCATTTAGAGAGGATTTTATAATAAAAAATTTATTCCCACTTTTAAGCGAAAAGGAAATTTTCAACAATAATATTTCTTCTGTTTCAAAAATTATTGGAAATCCATTCGAAATCCAAGACTGGATAATAAATGGGCTTCCTTCAGATTCTGGATCAATAGACAATGCTGTGATTTTATTTGAGACGAATAAACAAACTTTAATTATTGATCCACAGAAACAAGCTTATAAATTTTTAGAAAAAAAGTACAAAACTGAATTTGTGCTTTATAAAAAATCCGAAGACTCAAATTTAAATTTTAAATTCCTCGAAAATTGTATCAAAACAGGAAAAACATTGATTTTTGATTATATTTCATTTGATATCCCATCTGAAGCTGAGCCATTACTCAATATGGATATTGTAATTGTTAATGGCGAAAAGCATTTAAATTTCAATGACAACGTAGAGGTGTTTTTGCATCCAAATTTTAAAGTTTTTTTTATTTCTTATTTAACGAACCCTTCTTTTAATCCAGAATTATATGGAAGAATTTCAATAATAAATTTCTCTGTAACGAAAAGCGGATTAAATGAACAACTCCTGAGCGTAATAATTAATCAAGAAGCTCCAGCAGAAGAAATAGAAAGAATGAATATTATGCAGAAGCAATATCAATTATCAGAAACTATTAATAAAATGGAAAACGAAATTTTAGAAAAGTTGAATGTTTCAAGCGAAACTTTATTAGATAATGATTCTCTCATTTTTAGCTTAGAAGAATCAAAAAAGCTTTCAGATGAAGCCACAGTACAAATAGCGAGTGCCAAGAATACTGAAGAGCGCATTGACAAATTTAGAATGGGTTATTTTTCCTTAGCAAAATTAGCAACATTAATTTTTTTCACTATATGTGAAATGTACTATGTTGAAGAAATTTATCAATTTTCGATTTCTTGGTTCATAAAGGACAATTTGATTAAAGCAATTAAAGAAATAGGAAATGTAGAGAAGGGTAATCTTGAGAAACGTGTTGAATTCCTTAAAAAAAATTTACTGAAAACTTCTTATAATACTGTTTGCCGTTCGCTTTTGAATAAAGATAAAATATTGCTTTCGTTTTTGCTTATGCTTCGATATTTACAAGAAAAAGAACTGTTATTAGATGAAGAATTACAATTCCTTTTTAGTGATATGATCAATGAAAATATATCTGATAATAAAATGAAAGAGCAGCTCTTTGCAAAGCCAGATTTTATTGACAAAATTAAGTGGGAAAAATTAATAAAATTAGATACTCTAAAAGATTTTACAGGATTATATCAAGACATTTTAGAAAATCTTATTGAATGGAAAGATTATGCAACTTTAACTGATGAAATTGTAAATGATTACTATTCAAATATCAACTGTAATTTAAATAGAAATATCAGTAGTAATAATAATGATTCAAATATAATAAATACTCAAAACTCTAACCAGCTAATTATATCTGAACCGTTAAATGACGTAAATGCAGAAGCAAATAATGAAAATAAAATGAGTGTTAAACAAATAGAAAAAAATTTTGAAGTTTTCCCATGTGAAAAGCTTAATAATTTATTCTGTGTAAAGAAGCTTTTGATAATTAAAATCTTTCATCCTGATAAATTTATTTTTTATGTAAAAAAATATATTTCAGAAATCCTCTCTGAGAAGCTTGCAGAAATCCCTTTATATTCTCTATCTGAAATGCTTGATTTGTCCATAAATTCACTTCCTTTGATGCTTTTGATGACTCCAGGTCTTGACCCTTCCAATGATGTTCGAAAACTAGCCGAAGAAGCAGGAAAAGAATTATACATGATTTCTTTGGGTCAAGGACAGAGTGAGCGTGCTTTAAAATCAATAAAGTTCTGTCAGGATAAAGGACATTGGGTTTATCTTCAGAATCTACATTTAGTACCAGATTTTATGAAAAATTTAGAAAATATTATAAATAATATGTCAATTAAAGAGAAAGACATACACCATCAGTTCAGACTTTGGGTAAGCGCGTTGCCATCTAATAATATTTTAAGCAGTATTTTAGTCAATTCACTTAAAATGACATTGGAATCTCCTATTGAAATAAAGGCAAATATAAAGAAGCTTTTAAATACACAAAAAAAAGATTGGGATTTGGAAATTGATTTAATGAAGCAGCTTAATAAGGATTACGAATATGCAAAATTTTTGTTAGCATTAATGCATTTTCATTCGATTTTATTGGTGCGTAAAAACTACGGACCACTTGGTTGGAATATTAAGTATAGCTTTAATGATTCCGATTTTTTGATTTCTAAGAATATATTGAAATACAATTTAGAAAAAAATCCCACAAGTATTCCTTATAAAGCTATCATTTATTTAACTGCAGATTGTATTTATGGAGGAAGAGTCACAGATGACTGGGATAGAAGAACTCTCTATAGTATTCTAAATGACTTTTATAACGAGAATGTTTTAAGAGAAAATGTTTACAAAATCAACAATTTAGATGATTACATTATACCATATTTAGATACATATGAAGAATATGTAAACCAAATTGACAATTATCCTACTAATGAATCCCCAGCTCTTATTGGATTGCATAAAAATGCTTTAATAAGAAGACAAGTAGAAGAATCTAGTTTAATGCTTATGTCTTTAGCTGGATTAGAAAAAGGAAAATCATCAGAAGGAAACTCTAAATTTTCAATTTTGAATAATGTTTATCAATCAGCGCATAAAAAATTATTTAAAAACATAAACATAGAAGATGTCAAAAAAAAATTTCCGATCATATATGCAGATTGCATGAACTCAATATTGATTCAAGAAATTATGCGATATAATAAACTGCTTAGTTTAGTTTTCAGAACATTAGAGGATATAATAAAAGCCTATAAAGGATTAATCCCATTAACAGATGAAATAGAAGAAATATCTAATCAGATAATTTCTAATCTAACTCCAAACTTGTGGATTAAGAGTTCTTATCCTTCAAAAAAACCGATTGCAAGCTGGATTGATGACTTATCAGAACGATTGAACTTCTTTAACACTTGGATACAAAATGGATTACCCAAAAAATTCTGGTTTAGTGCCTTTTATTTTACACAATCATTTCTCACTGGTATAAAACAAAACTACGCCAGAAAAAATAGAATTTCGATTGATCAACTTGAATTTAATTTTAGATTTATTGATAATGAGAAGCTAGAGCAAGAGTATGATCCAGATGTTATTAGCAGAGAAGCCTATTCTACCTACGGACTTTTTATTGAAGGAGCTGAATGGAATAGAGAAACTCATTTAATTGATGAATTAAGTGGAAAAAATGTTAATTCTAATATGCCAACTGTATTGTTTTCTTAAGTTTTTATATATCAATTTTTTTCAATTATTGTAATTTTGGTTGGTTTAAATTTATAAATTAAATAAGTTGTTAAAAATTATTTTTATACATTTTAATTTACTTTTAGATTTTCTTGTATGTTAAAAATGTTGATGATAAATCTTCTTTCAATGAAGGCGAAGATATTTACTTATATAAGTATACTAAAAAATTAAATCTTTAATTTATCAAAAAATATGAATTAAAACATTTTTTAATAATTTTCAATAATTAGATGTCCTGTGTATAAATGCTCTACAAGACAAGGGTCATTATCAACTACAGGTCATTCAACTAATTATGTAATAAATTTTTTTAATTATTCTATTAAATTTTAGATTTTTACAATAGAAATTCCAAGTAAAAAGAATGAAAATCATTGGGTTAAAAGAGGGGTTGCGCTATTGAATCAACTGGATGATTGATTTTTATTTATTTAAAAATTACATTCATTAAATTTTTTATTAAAAATTTTTATGAAAGCATTTAATAAATTTTAGTATTGAATCAAAAACAAAGTTAACAACTTTTATAATAATTTACTTTATTAATTATTAAATGGAAATCCTATTCTATTAATTTAGATTGTTAGTTATATCAATAAGTATAAATAAACTAAAATTCTATTTTAAGAAATTTCGAATTTTTAATTTAAACAAAATAAATAATTATAAAACATTAAATAAAAAATCAAAATATGGATGATAAATTTGATTATTTAATTTAAAAATTTGATTAAAAAATAATAAA
>Ga0194116_10004886_pt1 | contig 15061 bp, 15 predicted proteins | sample TA2MahsurfametaG_4_FD_148617 | JGI IMG/M metagenome (GOLD analysis project Ga0194116, IMG submission 148617) | Freshwater microbial communities from Lake Tanganyika, Tanzania - TA2015008 Mahale S9 surface | ecosystem: Environmental > Aquatic > Freshwater > Lake | place: Tanzania: Lake...
TGTTCCTGATGAAGTTGTTTCAGCGTATGGTGGTTCAAGACCAAAATTTGGAAAAAATTATATTATTCCATCGCCTTTTGATCCAAGACTTATTAGAAATGTTTCAGCTGCTGTTGCTGAAGCTGCTATTAAAAGTGGAGTTGCGAAAAAGAAAATTGAGAACTTTGCAAGTTACAAAGACAGCTTATCTGCGAGATTAGATCCATCTTTTGGTTTTCTTCAAAATATATTCGATCAAATTAGAAAAAGACCTAAAAGAGTCATTTTTGCTGAAGGGGAAGAGGAGTCTATGCTTCGAGCTGCGATAGATTTTAAAAATAATGGACTTGGAACCCCTGTTTTAATTGGAAATACTGAAAAAATTTCTTCTCAACTAAAAGATTTAGGTCTTACACTTGATTAGTCTATTGAAATTCATAACTCAAGTGACGAAAAACAAAAGAATAGATATGTGGAACATATTTATAAAAGACTCCAAAGAAGGGGATTTTTAAAAAGGGATTGCGATAGACTAATTAGAACCAATAGAATTATATTTGGCTCATGTATGGTTGATTTGGGTGATGCTGATGCCATGATAACAGGAGTTACAAGGACTTTTAGCGATACACTTGAAAATATAAAATATGTTGTTGATGCAAGACCTGGTGAAATTATTTTTGGATTAACTTTAGCTGTTACAAAAAAAGGTACAGTGCTAATTGCAGATACAAATGTTCATGAATATCCAAATGCGGAAATACTGGCCGATATGGCTATTTCTTGTGCTAGAGTTGCAAAAATTCTTGGTTTCACACCAAGAGTTGCGCTGCTTGCTCACTCTACATTTGGAAAACCGATGTCTGAAAGAAGCTTACATCTAAGAGAGGCAAGAGACATTCTTGAGAAAAGAAAAGTAGATTTTGAATTTGAAGGAGAAATGCAACCCGATGTTGCTTTAAACCCAAAATTTAAAACAATTTATCCATTTTCAAAATTAACTGGACCGGCAAATATTTTAATTATGCCAGCAATACACAGTGCTGCAATATCAACGAAAATTTTAAAAGAACTTGGTGGTAGTACGCTTATTGGACCTTTATTAATTGGACTAAATAGACCTATTGAAATTGCAACTCTAAGGTCAAAAGTGTCAGACATATTTAATCTGGCAGCAATCGCTTCGTTCTCGTCTGAAGTAATTAAATACAATAAAAACTAGAGATAGTTCTTTCTAGATAAGTCGTTAGACAAAATTATACTTGAAACAACTTCATTTACGTCAGATATAATCTTTGCTTCTTTTACAACCTCATCAAGTTCCTCTTGGGATCTTGCCATTCCATAAATATAAATTTTTCCATTAATTGTTTCTAAATTATAATTTCTTGAATTTACTTTTTTATTTATCAAAAGAGCAACTTCTAACTGCGAAGAGATTAGAATATCTTTTGCTCTTTGCTTGAAGGAAGTTTCGTCAATTATTACAATGTCATTTTTTACGGCTTTAATTCCTGGACTTTCCCACGCAAACTTAGTTAATTTTAATTTATCCTCTGCAAGATTAATTCTTCCACTTAAAAAAGCTGTACCGTCAATAACTTTAACATTAATGAAAAAATTTTTGTAATCGTTTTTTAATATTTTTGCATTAATGGTAGTCTCTGCAAGTTTATCATCTAAATAAAGCCCTGGAGATCTTGGATCTAAGTTAATATTTACACCCACACCAAATAAAGTTGAAGAATAACTACCAACACAGGAAGTTAATAAAAATAAAAATAAAAAAACTTTAACAAATCTAATCATTTTTTTTTACTTAATATTCTTGAATAAATTTCTTTTTTTGAAACATCGTACTTGTCTGAAAGATAATTTACTAAATCTTTAGTCTTCATCTTTTTATTAAGTAATGAAATTTCTTTCTCTAAACTTAAAAAATCCGAATTATTTTGATTTACAATATTTGACAATACTACAGTAAACTCCCCTTTAACATTTAAACGTCCAATATCTTCAACAACCGTAGATAGATTACCCCTAACTATAGTTTCGTGTATTTTTGTTAGCTCTTTTGCAATTAATATCTTTTGATTTCCAAAAAAATTTTTAAATTCATTTAAAATTTTTTCAATATCTCTTCCAGAAATAAAAAAAACTAAAGAAGTTTCTAATTTTTTTAAATTATTATAAATTTTTTTTTTATCTCCAGTTTTTTTTGGAAGGAAGCCTACAAAATAAAAACTATCAGAAAAACCTGATAAGGAGTAAGCGGTACTTACTGCTGAAGGTCCAGGGATAGATATAATTTTTATTTTTCTTTCATAAAGCTCATTTACTAAAATTCTTCCTGGATCTGAAATTAAAGGTGTGCCCGCATCGCTAATTAGTGAGATTATTTTTCCATCATTTAAATACTTAATGATTTTTTCTAATAATTTTTTTTCATTAAATTTATGATACGAAAATAAGGTCTTATTTATTTGATAATGATCAAGCAACTTTTTAGAAACTCTTGTATCCTCACATAAAATAATGTCAGATTGTTTTAAAACTTCAATTGCTCTTAAAGTTATGTCAGATAAATTTCCAATTGGTGTTGATACTAAATAAAGAACACTACTAATTTCTTTCATTAGTATTTAAAAAATTTCTTAATTTTTTTAAATGCATCATTTCTATGGCTTAATTTTTCTTTTAAAGTCGAGTTCATTTGTCCAAATGTCTTAGTATAATTATTTGGAATAAAAATAGGATCATAGCCAAATCCATTATTTCCTTTTGGAAATAAAGATATAGAGCCATAAACATATCCCTCAACAACCTTGAAAAAACCACAGGGGAAGAATACAGCTAAAGCGCAGACGAATCTTGCTTTAATTTTATTCAACTTTTTAACTCTTAACTCTGAATAAATTTTTTTAATTCCAATTCTAAAATCTTTTTTATCTCCTGCCCACCTTGCTGAATAAATTCCTGGCATTCCATCTAAAAGATCAATTTGAAGACCTGAGTCATCTGCAATTGAAACAAGTTTCGTTTTATTTGAACAATACTCTGCTTTAATTAAAGCATTGCTTTTAAAATCTCTTCCATTTTCCTCTGGCTCTTGAAGATTAAAATCTTTTGGACTTAAAAATTTAATATGTTGAGGTAACAAGCTTTTTATTTCAATAAATTTTCCACTATTATTTGTTGCAATAAGAATTGCTTTAATATTTTTTAAAAATTTAATTTTATTTTTCAAAAATAGACTTTTGTATATGAATTAAATCTTTAATAGCCTGCTTTGAAGCTGTTATCATTTCATCTAAATCTTTATCCTTAAATGTACTTTTTTCACCTGTTACCTGAATTTCAACTAAACTATTATTCTCAGTTATTACAAAATTTGCATCAACATCTGCTTTGCTGTCCTCATCATAATCTAGGTCTAAGTGCACTTTAGTATTTATTAAACCACAACTAATTGCAGCAACGTATTGTTTGATTGGATTTTTGTGAATTTCTTTATTTTTTAAAAGTGTATTTATACATTTTTTTAAAGCAACAAAACCACCCGTAATCGATGCAGTTCTTGTACCACCATCTGCATTTAAAACATCGCAGTCAATAGTAACAACCCTCTCACCCAACAAAGACATGTTAACAACAGATCTTAAAGATCTTCCAATCAATCTTTGAATTTCAGAAGTTCTTCCACCAATTTTACCAAGACTTGCCTCTCTTCTCATTCTTTCGAGAGTGGAACTTGGAAGCATACCATACTCTGCTGTCACCCAACCCTTACCTGATCCAACTAACCATCTAGGAAGAAAAGTATCAACTGATGCAGTGCATACGACCTGGGTTTCTCCAAATTTTACAAGGCATGAACTGTCTGAATTTTTAATAAAATCTGGAATAATCTCTACCGGTCTTAAATCAAGAAGTTTTCGGTTATTTTTTCTCATTATACAACTAGAAAATATTAAATTAGTGCATATATATGACACAAAAAAATAAAGACTGAATAGTCATCTACAGATGGAAAACGAAAAATTAGAAAATAACTCTGAGAATTGCAAGGAAAATATAAATGAAACTTCTAAAGCCTCGGATGAAGAAGTTAAAGATTTAAACAATAACTCACAAAAAGATCCAATTAAAGATCTTGAAGAAAAAGTAGACGAATTAAACGATAAATTATTGAGATCACTTGCAGAAACTCAGAATTTGAGAAAAATCCATGATAAAGAAAAAGAAGAACTTATAAAATATAGTTCGTCAAACTTTGCAAGAGAGGTTCTAAATATTGCAGACAACCTCGAGAGAGCATTCGATCTTTTAAAGAATAATTCTGAATTTAATGATAATAAATTTAAGGATGTAAAAGTTGGAATCGAACTAATTGAAAAAGAATTAACTAATTCCTTTGAGCGAAATGGAATTAAATCCATAGAGTCTGTAGGAAAAAAATTTGATCCTCATTACCATCAAGCCTTAAATGAAGTTGAAAGCGATAAAGAAGACGGCACAATAATTAATGAGGTACAAAAGGGATATATGATCTATGATAGGCTTTTAAGACCTGCAATGGTTTCTATTTGCAAGAAAAAAAAAGATAGCGCAAAATAAACCAATAAAACTGATAAAAAAATCATCTTTCTAGGGTTGTAAATTCGAAACTGAACCCCACATAAGTTCAGTATCAAATTAAAAACTTAAAAAGCAATGTCAAAAATTATAGGAATAGACTTAGGTACAACAAATTCATGTGTAGCCATCATGGATGGGCCGCAGCCAAAGGTACTTGAAAATTCAGAAGGTGCGAGGACAACTCCTTCAGTTGTTGCGTTTTCGGATAACAATGAAACCTTAGTGGGTCTTCCTGCTAAAAGGCAGGCGGTTACAAATCCCGACAATACTTTCTTCTCAGTTAAGAGGCTGATTGGAAAAACTTTTGAAGACTCATCTATTAAATCAGACATTCAAAATTTACCTTATAAAATTATGCGAAACGATAATGGGGATGCATGGGTTCAATCAAGAGATAAAAAATATTCTCCAAGCCAAATTTCTGCATTCACTTTAATGAAAATGAAGGAGACTGCTGAAAAATATTTGGGAAGCGAAGTTAAAAAAGCAGTCATTACGGTTCCAGCATACTTTAATGATGCACAAAGACAAGCAACGAAGGATGCTGGAAAAATTGCAGGTCTTGAGGTTTTAAGAATTATAAATGAACCAACCGCTGCAGCCCTTGCTTATGGTCTAGATAAAAAGAAAGCAAAAACTATTGCTGTCTACGACTTGGGAGGAGGTACATTTGATATTTCAATACTAGAACTTGGTGATGGAGTATTTGAGGTTAAATCTACTAATGGTGATACTCATCTTGGTGGTGATGACTTTGACTTAGTTCTATCTGATTACATCATCGATGAATTTAAAAAAGAGACTGGAATTAATTTAAAACAAGACAAACTTGCTCTTCAAAGAGTTAGGGAGGCTGCTGAAAAAGCAAAGATTGAGTTATCGTCTTCAACTCAAACAGAAGTTAATTTACCATTCATAACTGCAGATAAATCTGGTCCAAAACATATAAATATGAAGCTTACAAGAGCTAAGCTTGAAGCTTTAACTGCAAAACTAATAGAGAAAACAATTCAGCCTTGTAAGACTGCACTAAAGGACTCTGGCTATACCGCTGGTGAAATAAATGAAGTGGTGATGGTTGGTGGTATGACTAGAATGCCAAAAGTAGTTGAAACAGTCAAAAACTTTTTTGGAAAAGATCCAAATCAAAGTGTTAACCCTGATGAAGTGGTAGCGCTTGGAGCAGCGGTCCAAGCAGGTGTACTACAAGGAGACGTTAAAGATGTTCTTCTTTTAGATGTTACGCCATTGTCTCTTGGTATTGAAACATTAGGTGGGGTATTTACAAGATTAATAGATAAAAACACAACCATACCTACTAAAAAAAGTCAGATATTCTCAACTGCTGAAAATAATCAACCAGCAGTGACCATTAGAGTTTTTCAAGGAGAAAGAGAGATGGCAAATGACAATAAGTTACTTGGTAACTTTGAATTATCAGGGATAGCTCCAGCTCCAAGAGGAGTTCCTCAAATTGAAGTAGCTTTTGATATCGATGCAAACGGAATTGTAAACGTTTCTGCAAAGGATAAGGGTACGGGAAAAGAACAAAAAATTCAAATTCAAGCCTCAGGCGGACTATCAGATGATGAAATAAAAAAAATGATCAAAGAAGCGGAGGCTAATAAAGAAGCTGATAAAAAAAAGAGAGAGGAAGTTGATGCTAAAAACCATGCAGACTCTCTAATTTCTTCAACTGAACAAAGTTTAAAAGAGCATGGTGCTAAAATTTCTGAATCTGATAAAAAAGCAATTGAACAGGATATTTCTGATCTAAAAGATGCAGTTAAGTCAGATAATACTGACGACATTAAAAGTAAAACTCAAAAGCTAATGACATCTTCTATGAAGCTTGGAGAGGCAATCTATAAAGATCAACAACAAACAGGACCTCAAAAAGATGCTACTCCAAACAACGACGATAAAAAAGACGTGGTTGATGCAGAATTTGAAGAAGTAAAAGACGATAACAAAAAAAGCGCTTAATCAGAGATTTTTGGTTACGCCTAGGTAAATCATTATGTCAAAAAAAGACTATTATGAGACTCTTGGCGTTACAAAGAACTCAAGTCCTGATGAAATAAAAAAAGCATACAGAAATCTTGCAATGAAATATCACCCTGATCGTAATCAGGGAGATAAAAAAGCTGAGACAAAGTTCAAGGAAGCATCTGAAGCCTACCAAGTTTTATCTGACCCAAAGAAAAAATCACAGTACGATCAGTTTGGTCATTCTGCTTTTGATCAATCGCAAGGAGGTGCTGGTTTTGATTTTGGAGGTTTTGATTCTGGAGCTTTTTCAGACATCTTTGATGATTTCTTCGGTGATTTTATGGGAAGCTCTCGAGGTAGATCAAAAAAAGGTAGAAGCAATAGAGGTTCAGATTTAAAAATTAATTTAGATATAACTCTTGAAGAAGCATACTTTGGAAAAAAGCAAACTATAAATTTATCAGCTTCAGATAAGTGTAACAAATGTAATGGAAATGGTGCAGAGTCAGGTTCAAAACCAATTAATTGTTCTTCATGCGGGGGCTACGGTACAATAAGGGCAAGACAAGGATTTTTTTCGATCCAACAAACTTGTCCTGATTGTGGTGGAGACGGTAAAGTAATTTCAAGTCCGTGCAAAGACTGTAGGGGATCTGGAGTTCTTAAAAATAAAAAAAGCCTTGCAATTCAAATTCCAAAAGGAATTGAAGATGGAACCCAAATGAGGCTTACTGGAAAAGGGGAGGCTGGATACAGAGGCGGCTCAAACGGTGATCTTTATGTTTTTATATCAGTTCAGAAACACAAAATATTTCAACGATCTGAGGATAACCTTTATTTTAAATTTCCTATTTCTATGGTTGATGCAGCTCTTGGGACAGAGGTTGAAGTGCCAACTATTGATGGAGGAAAATCCATTGTAAAAATTCCTGAAGGAACTCAATCTGGACGACAATTTAGACTTAGAGGTAAAGGAATGCCTATTCTTAAAACCTCAAACTTTGGCGATCTTTATATCGAAACGGACGTATTAATCCCAGATAATCTAAATAAGGAACAAAAACAGTTGCTTGAAAAATTCCGCATAATCCAGAATAATAATGAAAATTCTGAAATAAAAAATTTTTTAAACAAAGCAAAAAAATTCTGGGAAAAAATAGATCAGTGAAAAAATTAAGAATTTCGGTTGTTGGAGCTCTTGGACGAATGGGAAAAATTTTATGCAGACAGATTATAAATAATCCAAAATTAAAATTACAAAGTATTACGGACGTGAAAGTATCAAAAATTCACGGTCTTAAAACAGAAAAAAACTCTATAAAAGTTTTTCAAAATACTGATGTAATTATTGATTTTTCAAGACCTAAATCATCAATTGAGATTTTGAATTTTGCAAAAAAGCTAAAAAAAAAAATTATAATAGGTACAACAGGTTTTACAAAAAAAGAGGAAAACAAAATAAAAAATTACTCAAGAAAAATTGCTATATTTAAGTCGGGTAACTTCAGCTTTGGAATAAACCTACTTGAATACGTTATACAAATTTTATCAAGAAAGATTCCAAATAATTATCAAATAGGAATTTTGGACAAACATCATAGGTCTAAAACAGATTATCCATCTGGTACAGCCCTTATGTTAGCAAATGCCATTGCAAAAGGTAAAGGTAAAAGTTTTGATAAATTAAAAGGTATGATTTTTTTAAACAAGAAAAAAATTTTTCAAGATAATAAAATAAATTTCTTTATTACGAGAAAGGGCAAGACCATAGGTAAACATTCAGTAATTTATAATAATAACGTTGAAAACATTGAATTAAAACACACTGCTTATTCAAGAGAGCTGTTTGCAGATGGGGCACTGAGAGCTGCCGCATGGATTAAAAAAAAAAAATACGGCTTATTTTGCATGAAAGATCTATTAAAAATTAGCAGGCTTTAGTTAATATTTTTAAAAGATGTTAATCAATTAACTATTGATTATGGATAAAATTGAAAAAGTAATATCGCTTATTAATAACTTTAAATATAACGAAGCTCAAAGAGTCCTTAATGATATTATTAGAAAACACCCAAATGACTTCAATGCTATTAACCTATCTGGAATTATTTTTGCTAAAAAAAAGGAATATAAAATAGCGATCGATTTTTTTAATAAGGCTTTAGAAATTAATCCTAACTCATCTGATGTCTATCATAATAGAGGCAACCTACTTAGAGAAATTAAAGAATTTAAAAAATCAATCTTAGATATTGAAAAGGCGTTAAAGTTAGAAGAGAAATTTATATACTATAATACTTTAGGTTGTATTTACTCTGAAATTGGTGAGAATGAAAAAGCAAAAGAAAATTTTATAAAATCCTATAGTTTAAATAATAAATACTGCGAACCCTTAAATAATCTTGCAAGAATTAATATTAAAAACAAGGATATAAATCATGCAATAGAGCTTTTTAAAAAGTCACTTTCAATAAATAATACTGATCATACTGTTTTAAATGATTTAGGTACTATTTTTTTATCAAAAAGAAAATTTGATGAAGCGTTAAGACTATTCACAATAGGTATAAAATTTAAGCCAGATGATTATAATCTTAATCATAATTTAGGAAATCTCTTTTCAAATGAAGATTATATTGGATTTAATTTTGAGACTGCAAGTGAATTTTATAACAAGGCAATTTTCATTAATAAAAAAACTCCAAATGCATACATAAATTTTGGAGTCCTTTTAAAAAATACAGAAAAATTTAGTCATGCGATAAAAAATTTTAATACAGCATTAGATCTTGAAAAAGATTATAGTTATGACTTTTTGCAAAAAAAAACAATCTCAGCTAGAGCTGAATTATTAGATTGTAGATTGAAAATTTTTGATTGGTTTCATTTGGAACAAGATCTAAAAATTATCACTTCAAATTATCAAGAGCATAAAAACATCAATCCCTTGAGTAGTCTATATTTTTTTGATAAACCTTTAATGCATAAAGAGATTGCTGAAGAATATGTCTTAAACAATACTTTCATTATCAAAAGTAATCCTTATCCAGAAAAAATAATAATTAAAGACAAGATAAATATTGCCTATTTTTCCAGTGATTTTGGAAATCATGCTGTAACCCATTTAATTCTAGGACTGCTAAAAAATCATAATAGAAACAATTTCAGAGTTTTTGCTTTTTCACTAAAAAATAAAAAAGATAAGTATCAGGATGAAATAAAAAAGAATGTAGATTTATACTTTGATGTTGAGGATTTAAGTGATGATGAAATAATTAACATGTCATCACAAAATAATATTCATATAGGTATAGACCTTAATGGATTAACAAAATATTGCAGACCGAATATTTTTTATAATCGTGCAGCCCCAATTCAGGTCAACTACTTAGGCTATCCTGGAACTACATCTATTAAAAATATGGATTATATAATTGCTGACAAAACACTTATCCCGCCTTCTGATAAGTCAAATTATACTGAGAAAATTGCTTATTTGCCAAATAGTTACCAAGTCAATGACTCTGAAAGGCCAAGGAAAATAGATAAATACACTAGAAAAGACCTCAAAATACCAGATGATATTTTTTTATTTGGCTGTTTTAACCATATTCATAAAATACAGCCTGTTATTTTTAAATGCTGGATGAATATTCTTAATAAAAAAAAAGACAGCATGTTATGGCTATTATGTGATGATCAAGAAAAAATTTCTAACATAAAAAAATGTGCTGAAACAAACGGTATCAATTCAAATAGGATTCTATTCGCTGAAGTTATTGATATCGAAAGTCACTATGCCAGAATACCATTGGTCGATCTTATGTTAGATACATATCCTTATGGAGCCCATACAACAGCTAGCGATACTTTATGGATGGGAGTTCCCATTATAAGTATCCATGGAAATTCGTTTGCAAGTAGAGTTTCTTCAAGTCTTTTGAAAGCGGCTTGTTTAGACGAATTAATAACAAATAATATTATTGAGTATGAAAATCTAATTAATCAAATCGCAAGCAACAGAGATATTTTAAATGAACTCAAAAAAAAAATTTCCTCACCCCATAAATTAGATCTCTTTAATTCTAAAAAAACGTCAGAGCAAATAGAAAATTTATATGCAATTATGATAAAAAATTATAACGAAAAAAAAATTGAAGATATTTATTTATTCTCATGATTTTTAAAGAAAGAGCTTTGAAAATCATGCATCTGTTAAATAAATCAATTAAAAAACCTATTACTGAATTAAAATATAAAAATAGGTTTACTCTACTAAGCTCTGTTTTACTATCTGCTCAATGTACAGATACAAATGTAAATAATGTTACCAAAGATATATATAAAAACTACTACACTCCCAAACATTTTGCAGATCTTAATATAAAAAAAATAAGTAAAATGATTAAAAGAATCGGACTTTTTAATAACAAAGCTAAAAATTTATATAATCTCTCAAAAATTTTAATTGAAAAGTATCAAGGAAGAGTTCCAAATAATTTTGAAGATCTGACTAGTCTGCCTGGGGTTGGTAGAAAAACAGCAAATGTTGTCTTAAATGTTGCTTTTAATAAACCAACCATTGCAGTAGATACGCATGTATTTAGAGTAAGTAATAGAATAGGTTTAACAAAAGGCAAAAATCCTGCTCAAGTAGAAGAACAACTATTAAAGATTTTACCAGATAAATATAAAAAAAAAGCTCATAATCTAATTCTTTTACATGGAAGGTACGTATGTAAATCCAGGAACCCGCTTTGTATAAATTGTGTAATTCAGAAAATTTGTTCATACAAAAAAAAGAATGTCTAAAAAAATTCTTGGTATTGGGAATGCTGTTGTTGATATATTTGTAAAGGTAAATGATATTTTTTTATTAAGAAATAATCTTCTAAAAGGCTCGATGAAGCTTATAGAAAAGGAAGAGTTTGCAAATTTAATGAAAAAAATTAAAATTGAAAAAGTTGAGACTGGTGGCTCAGTTGCAAATACTATGGCAGGTATCGCCTATTTGAAAGGAAATCCATCTTTTTTAGGAAAAATAAATTCCGATAAGTTTGGAAAAATTTATAAAAAAAATCTTAAAAAAAACAAAGTAAGTTTTTTATATCACGAGAAAAAAGAAAATTTGCCAACCGGTACTTCTATTATTTTTATAACACCAGACTATGAGAGAACTATGTGCACCTATCTTGGAGTCTCGTCACAACTTTCGATTGATGATATCAACAACGATCTTGTAAAAGATTATGAAATTATTTTTTTAGAAGGCTACCTTTGGGATAAAGGGAAAAGCGAGGAAATGTTTAGACATGTTATTCATTTAGCAAAACAAAATATTATAAAAGTTGCAATGAGTTTATCTGATATTTTTTGTGTTAAAAGACACAGAAAAGAGTTTTTTAATCTACTATTAAATGATCTAAATATTTTAATTGGAAATGAAAATGAAATAAATGAATTAATGCAAAAAAACAATTTACAAGAAAGTATTTATGAACTTAAAAAGATTAATAAACTTATAATTATTACAAAAAGTAAAAATGGAAGCTCAGCTATTTTTAATAATGAAGTTATTGATTGTGAGAGTACTAAAGTTGAAAAAGTTTTAGATTTAACAGGTGCAGGAGATTTGTTTGCGTCTGGTTTTTTTGTAGAATATCTAAATAATGCTGATATTAAGAAATGTCTTCAAAGTGGTTCAGATCTTGCAGCAAAAATTATCCAAAAAATTGGAGCAAGACTAAATTAATTTTTTAAATAGTATAAAGAGTTTTTTTCGATAATAAAGTTTTTATCCTTAAAATATTTGTAAATTTTCTTTCTTAAACGATAAAGATGAGTTTCTAAAGTATGAGTATCTAGGTCAAAACTATGTTTCCATATGCTTCTAAGTAAACTTGATTTATCAAGCCCACTCTTATTGTTAAGAGTAAGAATCAACTCTAATTCTTTTTCAGTAAGTTTAACTTTTATTTTTTGATTCTTAATTGATCGTTCGTTAGAATCAATTTCATAATTTTTGATAAAAATTCTAGATTTTTTAAAAAAACTATATTTGGTAGCTAAAATATTTAAAACTTCTTTAAATGACAAAATTTCGATAGGCAATATTAAACTAACGTGAAAATTCAGCAAAATCAGTTTTTTTTTTTTAATATAGTCTTTATCCTTCAAAAGAATAATAGTCGGAACGTCTTGAGTTAGATAATTTTTAATCTCTCTCGAGTTTAATTTTTCAATAAATAAAACGTTTATTGGTATTTTTTGATCATGATTAAATTTTTCTGTAGAGTTAAGGATGTTATTAAATCCTAATTCATCTAATAAACTTAAGAAAGTAGTTGATCCTAAAATACTTAGATTATTATAGTTCACCATAAACATATAATACAAAAGATATGATAATCGTAAATAAATTTGGACAACTAAAATATAAGAACTTTAACTTTAAATGTGCCTTTGGCAGAGGTGGAGTTGGAAAAAAAAGATGTGAGGGAGATAATATCACTCCAAAAGGAGTGTATAGAATAGTTAAGGCTTACTTCAGAAGAGATAGAATTAAAAAGTTTTTATCTCAACTTAAATTGATTGAAATCACAAAAAATATGGCTTGGTGTGATGATCCCGAAAGTAAAGAATATAATAAATTAATATCACTTCCAAATAAACATACTCATGAGAAGTTTTACAGGAAAGATAATATTTATGATTTATTACTGGTTCTTGATTATAATATGAATCCTATAGTTAAAAATAAGGGAAGTGCCATATTTATTCATGTTGCAAAACGCAATTATCAACAAACTCAGGGATGTATTGTTTTAAAAAAAAATGACCTCATTAAACTAACCTCGGAAATTAAAAAAAATGAAAAAATTAAAATAAATTAATTAAATAAAGCAGAACCTATTCGAACATAAGTTGACCCGCATTTGATTGCTTCCTCATAATCATTAGACATACCCATACTTAAATCCTTAAAACCTAACAAAGCATTGAGTCCGTGAAGTTTTTCAAAATACTCTTTTGGTTGCTCGTTTATAGGTGGTAAACACATGAGACCAAGGATATTTAAATTTAGTTTTTTAACGCAATAATTGGAAAATTCTGCAAGTTTATCAACTGATATACCTGCTTTCTGCACTTCATTGCCAATATTTACCTGAATAAAATACTTTTTTTTAATACTACTTACTTGCTCAAAAACTGCAAACATCTTTGCTAACTTTTCACTATCCAATGTATGAATAAATTCAAACATACTAAAAGCCTGTTTTGCTTTGTTGGATTGCAGTTTTCCTACTAAATGAAGTTTAATTTCCTTTTTCTTAGACAGAATAGAGGACCATTTATTGTAAGCCTCTTGGACTTTATTTTCTCCAAAATCATGGTGATTATTCTCTATGAGAGGTTGAATATCCTGATAAGACTTATTTTTAGTTATAACAACTAATCGTGTTGATGTGGACAGGGTATTAATTTTATTTTGTATAAAATTAAAATTGTTTAAAACAGACTTTGTCATTTCTAGTATTATTTTTTTTAAAAAATTTAGTCTAATAATAAGAAAGATTATTAAAAGTAAAACAAGTAGTTAAATTGAGATTATAGATAATAATTTAATATGTATTTAAAACATTAGACAATAGAATTGAAGTGAAAGAAAATTATAATACTTTTTTCCAACAAATCTGATGAAATTTCGTATGAAAACTATAAGTTATGGCAAACCATTCTTAACATAAAATATTAATAAAATTTTTAGATGATGTTTTTAGAACGTTTAAGAACGCACTATAATTAGAAAAAGAGAGTGAATCTTTTAAGCTATAACCACTAATTTTCAGCAGCTATGAATTTATTTGAGGGTATTTAAGAACACCCGTAACTAATAAGTTACGGGTGTATAAAAAGACTTAATTATTAAAAGTTAATTTTTGCCTTTACTTTATGCAAGTTTTGATCGTGACCTGACACATGGTTCACTCCATCTGCTAACATATAGTCGTATTGAAGAACCATAGCTCCTAAACTGTAACCAGCTTGAAACGCTGTTACTTTAAGATCTGCTGTTGCTCTAACGCCTTCTACTGTTCTCTCCTGTTTAGATTGTGCGATACCAACGCTTAGATCCTTAGTTACTGCATATGTTGCTGCAAAAGTATTCACAACGTTAGTTTGACTTGTAGCTACCAACGTGTGGTTGTCGTTTTTATGATACTGATAACCAAGTGTGAAAGGGGATTGAGTGAAACGAACACCTGCGGTTTTTGTAGAACCGTCGTCATTCGCGGCACTTTGTGCATCGCCTTTTAAGACACCAACACCAACTCTTAATGAAGGAACTATATCGACTACATAACCCGCTGTAAGGATGGACATTGCTGCATCAGTTCTAGTATAGTTAGCAGTTGTTCCGGCAAGGTCAGTTGTTTGAACTGAATTGGTT
>Ga0194116_10004888_pt1 | contig 15060 bp, 14 predicted proteins | sample TA2MahsurfametaG_4_FD_148617 | JGI IMG/M metagenome (GOLD analysis project Ga0194116, IMG submission 148617) | Freshwater microbial communities from Lake Tanganyika, Tanzania - TA2015008 Mahale S9 surface | ecosystem: Environmental > Aquatic > Freshwater > Lake | place: Tanzania: Lake...
CCCCAAAACCCCAAAACCCCTTGGTAAAAAGTTGTAAATAATTTAACAAATATTTAAGGATGAATCTTTCACAAAGAGACCCCTAAATGCTTTTCTCACCTGCTCTTTAGCAGGACACAGACTCATTCATTTGGGCCTACTTCAAATCATTTGAGTGGGGCTACGAACGCAACAAGATAACCGAGGAGCCAGCCTCAAAGATCACCCAATCAGCCGATAAGAAATAAACAAAAGACCAGATCGAGCGTCTTAGCGGCATAATTGACACGGATGACCCGCGCTTTGATAAATAAAAAGAAGAGAATTTCAGCATGTGGGAGAGAAACGTCTCCCAACTCTGCGAAAAGATGAACACATCAGTCGAGGCTTTTTACGACCGCATCAACTTCGTCTATGACCAAATTCAGCAGACCTGCGTCGATAGACGTGAACACAACATACCGGAGGTCGACGATTAAGAAATCACAGAGTAGCTAATAGAATTGGCTCATAAACCTTGGATTTTCTAAAATCTGCCCGGAACAAAATCCTCAAAATCTACAGAATCACTGCTTGCACTGAACGCAAAACTCGCTGAGATGGAGCCTTTGGAGCTTTGGGGTGAACCGATAGACATCATAGATGGGGGACCACAATTTTTCGAACGTGTCAAAGAAGTTTTACTAACCAAAAATTTGACATTCGATGATGAGATAACTAATATGCATGCCCAAGCTATCACGGCCCTTTTTGGTGTCGCCGCGCTCTCTGGCAATAGTGATCTGCTCCTAAACGCTCTTGAAACTCTATCCTAGTACTCTCAGTTGCATAGGGAGCAAGCAGACCGAGCTTACTTGCAGGTTGAGAGTTAGTTGGGCGCCTATCTATCCAAGATTGCTAAGCATCTCGGCGAGGCCAAGTACGAACATTCATTGAACCCTTAGAATTTTTCCCGCGTTTTCGGAATAGCTAGCATGTTCCCAATGATCGGCCTCAACGAAAGAAATTGTAGTTTGACCTCTGATGGGACTTATCTTTACATGGCGATAGGTGTCGTCAAAAGAGCTACTCTCTATAAAATCGGGACTGGAGAAGCAGACACCATTCCGGGTAAAGTCTACGTTTCTTCACCGCTTGAGCGTGAAGGCGAAATAACTTGGGTCTACTGCCAGTAAAAGCTGTATTTGCGCTACCAAATTGGTGAGTTGGGCTCACTACACGTATTTGACCCATTGACACTCCAAAAAGTTGATGAGGCCAAAATGTTCTTAGCTGACCTGCCTGGTTTAAAGCTCAACGAAAACTTAAATAAGAGTTATCCTCTGCTTGTCGATCCCACTGACGGTACGCTCTGCATCGTTGTCTCTGAAGTCGAAAAACGAATTCGTAAAGTTTAGGCTTGCCACGAGTCGTTGTTTCAGGAGCTTGCAGTGATAAAGGCCGAGAACATGAAGGAACACGAGAAGCAGCTCGAGTTGGATGAGCTCGACAAAAAGTTGCCGAAAGTGGAGCAACTTAAGCGTCAAAAGGAAAAAATGCGCAGGAAGGGAGATCCTGGCGCGCCACCTGTCGAAGAAAGGGTCGGTCCACCCATAGAGTACTCCACTTACTAAGTGCTCGCATTTAAGCTTCATAAGTTTGATGTCAGCGGCAAGCATAAGATCTCCTCGGCTCAAGACGAAAGCAGTGAGGGTGGGGAGCGAGAGCAGCCAGAGTCTGAGCTGCTTAAGGAGCCGCTGGTCTTGGAAATGTACCAAACTTTCAGTGGCTTTTTCAAGGTGCCAGATTGTGCCCGCGCATTGAAATACAACAAGAATCAGATTGAGTAGGCGGCTAATTGGCTAGTAGCAGAAAAGGAGAAACCTAACTCCAAGGTTTTTAAACGAATCTCAACCACACTTTTGTGTGAGAGTTAGCTTGTTGGGCAGATGGACCCAATCAAACTTGACTTGCAAGTTAAACCAGGCTCCTTACTTAATAATCAGGCTGTGACGACGGGCAGGTGGACTATTAACCGTAATCAAATAACTTACCACATGACTGGGGGTTCTGAATAAAGCTACGTGCTGATTTTTTCGACGGATCCTGCCGATTTGCGAACTATGGAGTAGTAGTCAATTTCAGCTGATGTATTTTTCAGAAATTTTGATCTGGGTTTCGGCATGCCTCCAGGTTTGCCTCCAAAGTACTTCCTGGTGGACGAGAAGTGGACCTTGCTCTCCCCGAAGCAACTCATGACAAAGTACGAGGACAGTAAAAAAAGAGGAGAGCCACTCCCTGAGTTCAAGACCGAGGAAAGCCTCTTTGAGGCGGTTCAATTAAGGGGATCCCACCTAAAATCTTTGTATAAAATGCCAAAAATGGACCAAAACTACAGCAACTACATCACCTACTGCAGCCACTCGAACCGTTTCTACGCTTTTAATCTTGGTCACCAGCAGAGACTTATCAGTTCAGCTCTTGATCTTCGCTTGATGGAGCCCTCAGAGTAATTTATAAACCAGCAAGCGGCAACACTGAGCTCCTTCATCAGCGAAGCTTTGAGACTGTCGATCCATGCCAACAAGTACAGGTTTAGACTGCCGTGGAGGTGGAACTAGTGGCAGTATTTGTACCAGTCAGTTATAAACCACTAGTCCAGACCACATCAAATGCTAGGCGGGACCTTATTCGGTGGTGCATAGCTTGGTGATCCATTTGATCAACCAGAGTAGGATAAGACTGCGCTCAAAAGACTTAAAAAGCGATTTGTATTGACAAATGAACACTTTATTAAGTAGCAGCTCCAAAGAGTGGCTATCGATCATAATTTGACTGCGGAACAAATCACTCAGTTTAATTAGCGATTGGAGAAAAAGTAGAAGTAAAGTAAAAAGGAGGCCGAACAGAAGTAAGAGCAGATTTTGGACACGGCGAAATTGGTGGAACCCAGAATCTTAAACCGAGCAGGCATAGAAATGAGGTATGGAACAGGTGACGGCAGTAAAACTCTTTTCTGTGGTAGAAGATTAGGCAGAGAGATGATACCGGGCTCAGATGGGTAGTGCGGCCCCAATAACGGTCCGCAATGCCCAGACTGCATGGCGACCTCACCCCCATTCAAAGTGCCTCCACCTTCTTCGTACTAGAGTCTCACAGCGAGCCTCAAAGGCTTCAGCCAGTCACAGCGATTGCCTATGATCTAGCAGCATCAACAGGAGCAGTCACTGCCAGTGGAGTAAATTTGTGTTCCTGTAGAGCTCGCTAAGCAATACGCATGGTGCATCACAGGAAACACTACAGCTTTGTAAACGCTGCTTAGCCTGGAGATGATAGCTGAACCGACTTAGCGCATTTAGGTCATGGAGTTGATCCTATAGTGGGTCACACATGCATCATGGCTCACTGCTTAGCGTCCCAATGCGATAAATGAGCTGTATGAGCTGTGTATTGTAACATTAAAGCGACCTCGTGATTCTGTCTCTAGGATCTGTGAACGTATTTTAATCGTGGGTTGGCAGTATTTCGCAACGTGTGCAGAGAGGCAAGTTGCGATTTTGATATCACTTCTGTAGAATTCAGAAATTGACACAAAGTAGACCACTAAACCCTAAACTAGTATACTTTTGGATGTTTTGTAGGAGATAAGCGCTGCATAACTTTTACGGGCAAGGTTCTGTACATAAGCGAGTTTCTATGATTTAGAAATCCTAAACCTTAGAAGTGTCCAAAACTATTTCTTCATCTTTAAGGGTATTCCATCTGTTAAAAAAGAAAAAAATACGAAAAATCCGCAAGTTACTTTCAAATATTTGGCTTAGCCGAGATTTTTTAAGACTCAATCGGCTCAACACTTAAATGGATAAATTCCCTCATCAGGGCTCTCACTGAAAGAAGTACCCCTTCAGTATATTGACTTGAAAAGATTGAACTCTAAACAGTTGAGCCAGCACGATTTTAACATGAATTTCGGCTTAAACAACCACACAAGTATTGGTCTGAATCCGAGTTACTTCAATGTTCCGATTGCCTGCTGCTTTAGCAAAGAAATCTCGTTTCATCGGGAGCAGGATAGCAAGAATTTTGACGTTGAGCAATTAACTGTGGTGTATACGGACGATTAACCATTCGACAGTAGTCAAGAGTCTAAAGTAGCTCATTACTGGAAAGTCAAATCCCAATTTTTGAGCAATTAAGCCGTTTTGATACACTTATGCAAGCAAAGACTTGCCCAAGGATGCAACTCAACTGCACTTGTTTTCGCTCACTTCGTTGGGTAAGCACTTGATTGGATTGATTTCACGATACCATCTCTGACATCGCTGATCGCCGATGTGATCGATATCGTAGTGTAGAGCCCATCACATGCCTTGCTCAACCAAGTGCTGTTAACGGTGAATCGAGGCTACGAAACCGTCTCTGGCGCTATAATAGCATAGACTTGCCTGCCTAAACTGTTCGGTTTGATCAGCAACATGTCTGTGAAGCCATTACGCATGGATGAGTAGGTGACCGAAGGTGTCGATGACTCGTAAGAAAAAGTTTTTGAGACGTCACATCCTTACCCCAAGACAGACGGCCGCATCACAAAAACCATTAAAATTACAGGGGCTATCGGTTACACAATTCAATTTGATAAGAAGTGCTAAGTTGAGAGTGCCAATGATGTTTTGAGAGTAACCTCGTGCGACTACAACTTTTCGATTGCCAATCAGGTTGGTACTGAGTTCAGGTTTGACCGTGCGCCACCAGCTGGCCAAACATATGTCGTCTACGGCAAGCAGATGGAGATAGAATTTAAGAGCTATAATCCTAGGGGCCGTGGTCCATCCAGGGGTTAAAGGGCTCCATCGAGAGGCGGTGCAGCTAACTTGCAGCAGAGAGATGAAAACTACAGGAGGTGGGGATATAGACTGACTGTGAAGCCGATCTATGGCATTCCCAAGCTGATGGAAGGCTGCCCAACTCACTCTCTCCTCTTGAATAGTCTTGTGTAGACGACAGTCAGAATGACACGCGAGCTCACAGATGCATCTTTCATCAAAGAAAACAGCAAGGGAGGAGAGCTGATGAGCTCTGAAGCGAAACAAGCTATCTCAAAAACACTCCAATGGCATTTGTTTAAGGGTGGTCTAAAGATAGCTGAGCTTGAAAATCAAAGCGATTTAGAGAATTTGCTTTCGTAGGGAATCTAGTTTATCAGCAAAGACTAGGAGCAGATTTTTTAGAAAGCTCTGTCGAGTATAAGCACTCCTGATAAGTCAGTGGTCAAGGATGAGGAGATAAAAGAGAACAATTTGTAGCAACGAATGTCTAAGTTTTAATCTGTGAGCTAGGCCTGGTCACCTGAGGCTAAATAGTTATTAGAGAGTGCAACGCTTATGGAGGTAATCAAGAGGGTGAGAGTTTAGGTTCCTTACCCACCTATGATTAAGTCATTGATGATGAAACGAACTTTCTCACAGCACTGGCAACAATGGGCTTAAGTCGAAAAACTCTTAGTGGTCACTATGTTATACCACAGTGGTTCAATACTTGATACCAATAAGTATCTTGAACTTTCAAAGGAGTAATTGGTTACTGCTCCCGCACAAAACGAACGGGAGGACGAAATAAGCTACCTTGTCGAAGAATTCCTGATAATTGGCAAGCACATCAACTCTGTGCTTAACTGGATGATAGCCAGATTGTAGGGGTAGGGTGACTTTTAGATTCTACTAGATGATACGCTTCAGGCAGCCTAAGGCATTATCAATGAGCGATTGGCAATGAAGAGCAAACAAGAGGAGGAAGCTGCCAGGTAGAAGCATGAGCAGGAGCAGATGGAGTCGGCTGAGAAGGAATCGAGAGATCTATTGGCAAAGTAGCAAGCTAGTGCGACCTAAGCGAAAGATACACTGGCAGCCACAGCCAAGCATGCAGTAGTCACAAAAATCAAGCAAAAAAGCTCAAACAAAAAGCGCACAAATATCGTGAAACTGACGGACAGCATCACTAAAGTGCTACCTAAGTAACCCTCAAAGCCAAAACAGACCCAAAAAGAAGAGTAAAAAACTGAAGAATTACCCTAAAAAGCTTAAGAATCTTCAGTGCCACCTCCGCCGAAATACCTCGAATTGAGCGTGCAAGATCTGCAGGAGCTCAGGTCTAAAATCCTCTCCACATGCTACCAGCTGTTCATCGACACGTATTAGATAGATGGTGACCTGTCGAAGCTCATGAAACTCTGCATGTTCTTCAATATTGACTTGAATGCGAATGATGTTAGTGAAACGCTTGGTACGTTATTTAAGCTTGTTAAGGCCAGAATCAGACCATTGCTAGATGTGGATACTGAGAGCAATTCCCCGATCCCGTGCATAGTCGACGTTAAAGATTTGAATTTGGGATCTCCCGCAGAGGAAGTCGCTTAAGACGTTAACAACCGTCTTCTGCTATTGTTAGAAATAAAACCCAGCTTCAATTACTTGTCAGAAGTCACACGTCTTTCTCAGAAAAAACCAAAAATGTCCATAATTGCGGAGCAGGACGAAGACATAATCTCGCTACTCAGCGGCTAGCACGCTTTCAAAGAGTAACCCGACTCAGATCTTGATGATGATATGCTGGATGATCTACCGCCGATCCTCTCCGCAAGAAGCATGTCACTGCCAACAACGATATAATCTGGCATCGCCAAACTCGGTGCTGTGACGACGTAGTCTGTGACGAGAACTCGAACTCGCAAGTAATCCGCTGAGTATGCCATGTTCATAGACAGCTACCGCAAGTGGAGACTTTGGTCCAAGCGCAGCCAAGATGAAGAGGAAGATCTGCTGTCGCCGAATAGTTCCCCCTTACACAGTGTGGTTTGCTTTGCCAAAATGTCTACTATTAGCGACGCTAACTAGATAAGGATCAAGATGCGAAAGCATGTGTTTAGGGCCGGATTCAGACTATCAGGCCTCCAGCTGTAGGAAAAGTTACTTGCGTTGCTACCGGACTAGAGTCCTTTCCTTCGCTATATCTGGGGTAATAAAGGTTACTCACTGCATAAGTCAGTGCTGAACGAGATAGAGACCTGTGGTGAGTCAATCACTCGGTAACTGAATGCGATTACACGCATAATCGTGCAGTAACTAATGTCCCACTTCGTAATGCAGATCAAGTCTCTCTCCCAACGCCAGATTCAATCCAGGCTAAGCAAGTCATCAAAGAAGAACACCGATAGCGGTGTGGGCTCAGCTCAAGTGTAAGCAGCGAACTCTGATAGCAAGCGGATGCTCCTAGTTTTGAATGACATTAGAGTATTGCTGTCAAACATCTATACGAAAGAGTATGTACTAGAGTCACTTAGAGCGGATAAACATATTTCAACACGTAACACTCTAGGTATTGACCAAATAAAAGTTTTCTTAAAGGCTGTCGTCTCAATCTTAGTCAAGACCCAAAACTTATTGAGTAGCCTCCCGATAGCATAAGTATCAAAACTAGTACTCAGACTTTTTACTCGCTAATCTGACACTATAAAGACCGAGACGTAAAAAATTCTTCAGGAGATGCTCCTTGAAACTGTTGTCTCTCAATTAGAGGCTGCGAAGAATGAAGAGAGGACCGTAACAACCAAAAATAGAGCAAACTCAACACACTTGTCCTTCTAGTAACATCACATTACGTCAATCCTGAAAATGTTGAGTGAAGTTTTAAGAATCTCATCAGCGAAAGGCGAATCTGAATCGATCTTGTAAGCGGGTAGTCCGAAAGTGGCTGTCTGTGTCAAGCTACTAACATAATTAATCACTAGTAGTTCGGAGGCACCCTCCGTAGTGAGGTAGGCAATCCGTTGTGCAAGACTGTTAATCAAGATAACTGGTTCACAGAGCGATAGCACACTGTTTTAAGCGGATGTGCTCAAGTCTATCGGCAGAAAGATAAAGTATTATGAGCGAAACGAGAGTTATCTAATTAATGAGAGTCCTAAGAATGAGTCAGAGGACTTAAAGGAGAAAGATGCTGGTTACTGCTGCTTGGTGCATTTAAATAATCCGACGGAGGAGGACTACACGTTCTTGGTGACCGCACTTTACCATTGGGAGCAAAAATATCCGATCTACTCTGCAAAACTGAGTACCAAGCTGTCTGATGTTGTAAAAGTTGTTTAAGCACCTAAAACATCAGAGCCCGTGATTCTGCCTCCGATCTACCCAGTACCACCTAGCCAACCTAAACCAAAGCTAGAGTAAGTCCTTAGTGAAAACATAATGGCAATAGTGGGCGAGCCAGTTCCCTCCTAACCCCAGCCACCGTTGGAAGAAGCTAAAGGCGAGGAGAAAGAGCAAGATAAGGACTGGCATACAGATTCAGCAGGCAGCGACAACGAAAACAAGCCAGTGCCAGAGATCCTCGATGATCTTGCTGCCAAAATCAATGCATCGGATGAAGGTATGGGTGATGTCATCTCAAGTTAAATCGTCATTGAGTAAAATCGTATCGTTTAGCAGATGCAGATAATGATGGACTAGATTGGTAGCGGCTTAGACGCTGAAGATATCAAGCGTAAGGACTAAGAGCTGATGTACTTGCAAATAAAGCACAAAGAGTTGGAAAAAATGATCAACGAAGTGCAGGGAAACGAGAACGCTGGAATTGAAGCGCAGATTTAAAGGATCTATGCTGGCTCTAAGTATAAAGCAGCCGTCGTATCGAAATAATCTAGCAAGCAACCTGCTTAGCCTAAGGACAATAAGCCGCCTGCGATTCCAGTCTCTATGCTTAAGATACAGTATGTGTTGCACGCCATCGAAGAGTAGAAGAAGAATTTCTAGCCAGCCTTAAGCACAGAATCATAAGATATTTAGGAGAATAAGCTTAAAGAACGTAACTATCAGCTGCTCTCGTCATTAATACTTCAAGAGGCTGTGAGTATCGCAGCTTTGCTTTTCTATCGTTTTAGTGCGCCAATCAGTCGAACGTTGACAAAAGAGCAAGCATTAGAACTAACTTAGCTTCTAAAGAAAGCTTACGCTGGCAAATTAGAGCCAATTAAGATGAATCCGTACAGTAGCGAGGCCGATGGCAACAAGCAGTTCACAACGCTCAAAGTTCCATTTAAAGATATGTTCCCTGTCACTCCTTAGAAGATTCAAGAGCTGGGCGCCAAGGAAAAACAAGCACTTTAGAGTTTATTGGAAAAAATTTAAGTTGCCCCAAAACGTTTCAGCGTGTCAGTTGTCCATCGCTCGGTCGCTTTGCAGCTTGAAAAGGAAATACTCACCAAGCTCGTTGAGATGAAAGCTTGCCATAAAGCTCAGCGGATGGGCCCCATCATCCATAGTCGCACCAATAAGATCCACTTCGGCCACTCTGTCAGCAACATCATCAGTGAACTGGTCCTTCTCGTTCGCAGTCTCTCAGCCCAGTCCTTTAATAGAACGCTCAGTGACTGCTTGTAGCAATACATCGACGATGGTGTTTAATCTGATCTGCTTCTGGGTATCGTTGCTGCTCTAGGGGGATGGAATAGTTAAATTGCGACAGGAACGCCCGTAGAGATAAACATCAACGCGCAGTGGTATCGAGGTATTGTCGTTGAGCCAGGCCACGGCAAACGTAACACGATGGTGATCTTTGATGATGAAAGCTTCACTGTGCATAATGTGCCTTAAAAGCATGTGAGACCGTACGTGGAGCCACTTAATGTGAGCCCTGACGAAACATTACTCCTCAAAGCAGTAATTAAGGCAAAAGATGATAAATTTTTGCTAAACTTGTTGTTACGTGCCTGCGCCCAACTCAGCTTCGACATTAGCACGGAGCATCCCGACTTCGAAGACTTTGTGTAGATCCTTGTGCAGACCTCACGTCAAAACAATCTGGTAGAGGAAGATAAAAACAAGGCACTCTAGGAGCTGTCTTTGTAACTCTCCTGGGAGAAACTGGTTGACTCGTCAGAGACTAGAAATCAAATCTTTACGACAGGTTTTGAGATTGAAAGTGACTCAAGTGCAGAAATCACCATAAGCTCCAAATTAGGTTAAGGTATCTAAAATAATCTATATTTGTAGCCGTTGAACTCATACCTGTAGGGGTTACCAGAAGTGGTCACTCAATCCAACAAATCAGAAAGCAGACTGAAATTGCTGCACTACTGGGAGAAGCACATCATACCGAGCATCTTAGCCTTCTGCCAGGGCACTTACAAACAGTGGGAGTTCGAATACTACTTCGAGTAATTGCGTTTTTACTTGAGATAAGGCGATGCAGCAAGCGCGATCTCCGACGCTATGAAAATGTTAGAGAACAAATTACCGAACGGCTTGGTGATCCCAGACGAGAATCAGGACTGGAGTGCTAAAATCATCGAGGAGGTTATCGTTGGTAACTGGCTTCTGGCCAAAATTAAATAACGTGCCAGCTCTGATTCATCTCAATTCGTGATCGTTCTCCAGAGATTGTAAGCGCTCGGAATTGAAGAAATACTAGTGCAAGTGAAGTGTGTTGACGCAAGCACCAACACAGTGTATGCGGAGTACGTTGACTATGACACGATGCAGGCGCACTTGATCTGGATTCCCATTACAAATCTCATTTCATTGCAAAAACCGCTACCCTGCTCACCCGTTTAGGATGCTCGCAGACTCAAGGACTAATTTGATAGGAACTTGAACAAAGTCGCTGCCTTGTACTCAAGACAGACACTTCAGAAATTAGTGCAGAAGACCGGGCGAATGATCACTGATGAGCTGAAATTTGAAGAGTTTATCGGGTGGTCTGTTTGGGAGACTTTCAATGACGATGCATTGACTGGTTGGATGAGCGATATACCCTCTCTAATCGAGTTGAGCAAAGCGTAGCAGGTCACGAATATCAAATCCTAAAGTCTCACGCAGATTTTGAATTAATCGATCGAGAATGTGGCCCATGAGAACATGCTACAGAGACAGTCAAAGTCCTAAACCAATATGAAGGAGGGATCTTCACTGGCAGTGCTGACGGAGATGCTTACCGTAGATGAAAGACTGAAGAGTGCTACCGAATGGTGTGCTACTCTTTGGTTCGGTATGGCTGAATCAGTCAACCAGAACAGGTGTGTGCTCGATTTAATAGCGGCGCACGAGCAACACACCAAGCAATCGACCCAGTCCAATAACTTGCTGCCACTTCATGAGTTGCTCCAAAACAAGGGCCAGCATTCTTTTGGAACTCTATTGATGTTTAAGAAGAATGCGGTGTCGCTTAGTCCATGCAGTAAAATTCAATTCTTTGCCGATGCTGAGATGGTTAACCTGATTCATGAGATCTACGCTGGCAACGATGTGACCTATGAGTTGCCGCCTGTCGTCCTAAACCACAGTAAGGTATGGGTCTATCACCATGCAGGCACAAATGCACTCCTGTTTAAGGATGATCAGAAGATGCTCCAAGGGGGCAAGAGCTCGCTTGAGACCGCGATTGTTTGCATCCCTAAACAGTGGCAAATCGCTTGCTGGCTCACAGAAACACTCACCTCGATTAGCCTGAAAAAAGATAACGCTGACTCCAAGCAACTCCTTAAGTAGCTCATTAGCGCTATCTTGGCTTTCTATGAAGATTCAAAAGCTCCTAACATGCTGAAGTCTGTCGTTCTAAAACTACTACTAAGGCTGATAATAAAGCTGAGATATCTAAATCGAGACTGTGAGCTTTATGGCAGCGAGACGCATTTTCAGAGAACTGGCATGACCAAAGAATTCTTGAATGGCCTGTTGTCTGAGATCATGATTCAAATGGAGTCGAGTTAAACCTTGCACGGTGCCTTCGTCTAAGATGCTGTCGAGTTCCTAATGGGATTCGTGATTCCTTATGGCGATAAATCAAAATCCTTAAAGTGCCACGATGAACTTTTAGACAAAATCCAAGTGCCAGATTGGCTCACTCCTTCTCTGCATCTCTCCCTTTACATTCACTTCTTCAGAGGAGATTTGAAACAGTTGCCTGCAGATATGATCACTGTTAAGTAGGCAGATGACTTTAGAGAGCAAGTGATTGTGGTGTCTTTGAATGGAATGCCCGCTGACTTCACTCGGGAGTGGTTGATCGAGCAGACCAAGTCACTCTTGTTGAAGCATTAGGCGCAAGTTTTGAAGCCGCAATCGGATCTTATGATTTATAAGGAGCACTTGTTCATTATTCTTGATGGATGGCACCCACTTAAACCCTTGGAAGTTACGACTGCTGAAGACTCTGATATTGAAGAGTAAGTTGAGTTGAAGCCTGTAAAAAAGGAGGTTGAAATCCCAAAACTTTCACTTTACAGCTGCCCAATCTGCACCTTCGAAAACGATATCGGCAACTCACGATGTGGCATGTGCGATTAGGCCAGACCCCCCATGGAGCAATTACAGGATGAGTGGCGGAAATTGCATGCACCTGTTGAGCAGATTAACACTGATCAGGTTAAGAAAGAAGAAGTACCATTGCAGGTGCTAAGAGTAAAATCACTCGTCGCTGACTTAAGAAAAATGGTGAGCAAAGTCTAGAAACAAAGATTACTCTAAACCACTTAAACAAAACCTCACCCTAACTCTGTAGTTCTAGAGGAGGAAAAAAAAGAAGAATCCGACTTGGATAAGTCTTGGGAAACAGATGAAGAGAATAGTGGTGAGGACAAGCAGCAGGTTGACTTGAGTAATTTACCCAGCGACGACAGGGCTAGGTTCGAATTGCTGGGCATAGACGCTTCCATTCTGGAAATGGGCGATAGGGAGCTGATCTAAGTGTTAGAGGAGAGTGCTAAAGAGGAGATCAGAGCCAAGCAGCAGAAAAAAGAAGCGGAGAAAGCTGCCCTAAAAGCTGAAAGAATCGCTGAAGTTAAACGGAAGGAAAAAGAGCGGTAGAAGAAGCTTGTCGAGTAGGGTGCGGTGCCCATCTTTGAGTTTGATATTGTCAGCGGGCAAGATGCTTTTAACCATCAGGTAATCGGGTAACATCTTTAAGAACTTCTACGCCAAAGGGTTTGCGACACCAAAAACGACTCAATAACGTTTAACAAGCGAGCCATAGACATAATCTCCAAAATTCACTCTAATTGGCAACAAACCACCTAACCCTAGCCTCTACCATCAGATGAGCTTATCCAAGATTTGGATATCACCGCCGACTCTTTTAAGTCAGAAGACTTGGACTGTATACAAGAGAAGTTGCTCTCGCTGGCTATAGCAGATATGACCCTTTTCATTAAACTTTTGAATTCATAGGGCTATGATATTTGGTTAACGGAGAGCCACTTTGCAGTTAAGCCTTCGAAAGCCCAAATGGATCAAATCAGGAATGTGTGGCTCCTCGAAAAATTAAAGAGCCTCGTTGAGTAAGAAATTTGCTAGGAGTCAAAGCTGGTGGAAAATCTCGAATCAACGAATCTTAGAGTGCTTTCGCTGCTTGGTGCAGAATTCAAGGACGCATTTGGCTATCACGATGAGGCACAAGTTGCTGATGTTTACCCAGAGCTTTGTGAGTAAGTCTCCTAGGCATAAGCAAGGTACATGTGGTAGATGCTAAAGAATTTCAATTAGTGTTATGCGCCTGTGGTTCCTTTCATCAATCAGTCCGAGTAGGCCAGCGCACATACAAATGACACACAGATCTTGCCAATGAGCATGGCAGCGTACATCAGTGGCACTCGGGAGCTTTGCTTCAATTGTGTAAAAACAGACTTAAAGCATTTGATACTCGAAAGGACAACCTAACCCAGAGAGCAGCCAGCGAAGATCTACTTTGAAAGGTTGAGGCTAGCAGACTAGAGCGGTATAGATAAGCAAGATGTTAGTGGTTCAAACAAAGAGAACAGAGGCAGTGAGCATGTAGAGCAATAGTTTATGTTCTTAATGGCGCACGACCAGGTAAGAGAGATGGATTTGGGGCTATTGAGGCCAAAAAAGCCTTTGGGTGCTGAGCCACATATAGCCTTCGAGATCGTCTTTAAGAATGAGCATGTTGTGGGCGAGGGTGGTCCTTACAGACAGTTCTTCGCAGATATTTCAAAGGAGCTGCAGCCTAGCAAGCTTGAGCGCGGTACTCAAAAGTAGTTACTGGATTTGCTGGCTCCCTGTGCTAATTAACGTGAGTCGGAAAAAGTGGGCAAAGATAAGTTTGTCATATCATCTGCAAGCTGCAAGCAGAAGCACTTGAGCTAGTATGAATTTTTGGGTGTTTTGATGGGTGTTTGCATCAGGACTGGCGCTAATTTGATTCTTGATCTGCCCTAGTTCTTCTGGAAGTAATTGCTAGGACAAAAAGTGACGCTTGATGACTTTTTCGAGATTGAGTCAAAGATGACGCGCAACTTAAAAGAACTCTTAAGGATGAGTGAACTTGAATTCTGTGAACATCAGCGGTTTTGGACAACGACTCTTTCCGATGGCACCAGCTTTGAGTTGAGGCCAGATGGAACCCAGTTGAGACTCGAGTACGGAGATGTGGCTGAGTACGTAGCGAATACTCTTGAGACTAGGCTTAAGGAGGCGTAGTTCTAGTATGATGCGATTAAACGAGGCATCTGTAAGATTATTCCAAGTTCGCTGCTTAATATCGTAACGTCTAAGGAGCTTGAGACATGGGTCTGCGGTAAGAACACGGTCGATATTGATTTATTGATGCGTCACACGAATTACTCTGGTGCCTACTCAGCTGAGCATCCAGTAATTACGATGTTTTGGAAAATGCTCCGCGAGTGCCGAGAAGAGGAAAAGTAGAAGTTTATAAAGTTCTGTTGGGGCCAGGAGCGCATCCCTGCTAACGACTAGTCATTTACGACTCAAAACGTCCGCTTTATGATCAAGTAGGCCCAGAACAAAGCAAATGTGGCATAAGATATGCTCTTGCCGAAAGCTGACACTTGTTTCTTTAATTTTGAGTTGCCTAGCTACAGCTGCATCGAAGTGATGAGGACCAAGATCATCCAAGCTATCACCTTCGACTGCGTTAGCATGAATGCTGAAGAGAACTAAGTCGGTAATAACAACTTTAGTGAAAGAAGTGACCCACGCCAGCAGCTTATGGGCGAAGAATCGTACTGATTAATGAAAAAGCTAAATAAAGTAATTTAAAATTTATAATTTTATTCGAAGGGGTTTTGGGGTTTTGGGG
>Ga0194116_10004890_pt1 | contig 15054 bp, 17 predicted proteins | sample TA2MahsurfametaG_4_FD_148617 | JGI IMG/M metagenome (GOLD analysis project Ga0194116, IMG submission 148617) | Freshwater microbial communities from Lake Tanganyika, Tanzania - TA2015008 Mahale S9 surface | ecosystem: Environmental > Aquatic > Freshwater > Lake | place: Tanzania: Lake...
CAAGACCCCCAAGACGAGCTCCGAGATAGACCGCTCTACCCTCCGGAAAAAGATTCGGGAGAAAGAACGTGTGGGAATGGGTAAACGCGTAAAACCGGTCTAATGAAGAAAAAATATCAATCTGGAGGTAGTCTTTATAAGGGATACCCCAAACCAGAGCAGCGACCCGTAATAATAATAAAGCAGGGTTACAAAGGCGCTCCAACTATGGAGTCTGTTCGTGAGGGCAAGCGTCTTGAAGAAAGGCAGAATTATGAAAAAGGGGTTACAAGAGTAAAAGCGGGACTTGCGGCTGCAAGCAACATTCCTTATATTGGGAAATCCGCACAAGCGCTTGGTATTGGGGCTGACCTAGGAGCAGGAATTGCAAAAACAATTAGAGGAGAGAAAGGTGCATCAAAAGATTTTGCGCAAGCAGGCGTAGGGACTGCTGCTTTAATGAGCCCAAAAAAGGGGCTTAGTGTAAAGGGACTCAAAAGAGGAGTAGCGTTTTTTAAGGCGGCCGAATTAGGTAATGATGCTAATGATATTTTAGAAGGAGCAATAACTTACAAAAAAGGAGGAAAAATGCCTCAAAAAAAACTTTCATACGAAGATTGGAAGAAGAAGTACAACAAAAGGGAAACTTCGGACTATAAGTTAAGGGAAGCTTATGACTTAGGCTACACTCCAGATAAGAAAGGGCATCTTCCAACGGTTAATGACAAAACAGGGGAATTCTTAAAATCATCAAAACACCCGACAGTAAAAGAAGAACTAAAATGGTACAAGAGCAAAGATGGAGCATCATTTAGGGCTAAACACGATATTGACAGTAGTGGGGAATATTGGAAATATGTACCAAAACTTAAAGAAGGAGGAAAAATGCCACTCAAGAAAGCATCAGGCAAAGGCAAGCCCGCTGTTCAGAAAGCGGTATCGGCCAATATCCAGGAGTTGACTCGGGCAAACCGAGAGAAACCCGCGGGCAAGAAAAGGAGCAAGGAGCAGATTGCGGCTATTGCATATTCAGCTGCCAGAAAAAAATAATGCTATCTTTGACCCAATGAAACGAGTCGACAAAGAGTCCATGCCATGCAACAAGCCGAGGCCATCAACGCGGCCGGGCAAGAAGCGCATGGTCAAAGGCTGCGAGGGTGGCCAAGAGAAGATTATTCATTACGGCGCCGAGGGCTACGGACACAACTATAGTAACGCAGCGCGTAAGTCCTTTAAGGCTAGACACGGCTGTGACACGGCAACGAGCAAGCTAACGGCAAGACATTGGGCCTGCAAGGATTTGTGGGCTGGAAAGGGCGGAAGCACGAAGTCTTCACCTAAAGGCCGGAGGGGGAAATACTGATGAAGTCACGCTCCGCAAAGTATTATGCAGCCAATCCAAAGGCCCGCAAGAAAAAAACCGAGTACGATACCGAGTATCATTCCACTCCAGAACGACGTAAGTACCGTGCGGAGTTGGTTCAAAAAAACCGCGAGATGGGTAAGAAGGGCGATGGGCTTGATGTTTCGCATCAAAAGAGCGGTAAGTTTATCCTAGAAAAAGCATCCAAAAATAGAGCAAGAAAATGAAACAATTTCTCATGGAGTTGGGCTTCAACATTGGCCTAGCCTTATCCGGACTTCTTGGCAGCTTAGTAACAATCTGGCGTTCTAAGAAGAAAATGAATATTAAAGAGCAGGCGTTGTCGCTTATTGCCGGGACATTGTCGGCCAATTACCTGACACCATTGGTCATAAGCTTTATGAGCTTAGCAGAAAGCACGCAGTTCGGTGTAGCCTTTGTCGTTGGGTTTGGAGGATTAAAAGTAGTTGAATATGTCTACGAAAAGCACTTCACCAAAGGATAAGGGCTTCGGCGATACGCTAGCCCGTATTTTTACGGCAACCGGTGTCAAAGCCGTTGTTGAGGCTGTGGCCGATGCGACTGGAACAGACTGCGGTTGCTCTAAAAGACAAGAAACACTAAACGAATTATTCCCATATAAAAACAACTAAACATGGCACTAGAACAAGTATCAAATTACATTTTCACTCCATCAACAACTGTGGGGAACCAGCAGTATGCTGCAACCTTAGCAATTCCTGGGCGGTGGAACGTTGGACAAATCAGGCGGATTGTCAATGCCACTAGAAATAAGTTGATGTATAGCGATGAGCATGAGAAGCTCATTGGCACTATTGCATTCAGCACATACAACCAAACAGTTCCATCGGGAATGCCCGCCACTCTTGTGCAGAAAGCCGGGGGTGTGACTACGTTCAATTTGTTCATGGACACCTCGTACATGGCGTTTAATGATGTTATTGAGGTTTTGGTTCAGAAGAAAGAGCAGGTCATTCGGCCATTTGACTTTGGCACGGACGCCATTGAGCGCATTCGGGTATCAGACCCCAAGTCTATGATTGACGCTGACTTTGAATATGGCTTGCAGCCTACCAAATGGGCGTCTTACGGGTTGAACCGATACTTCCCGTCAATTCTTGAACTTCAGAGTAATGACCTTATCGTAACGGCTATTACTTCTGATGGCGCGGTTACTTCAACTTCAAATTCCTTAATTACTATAACCACCTCGGTTGCCCATGGTATTTCTGGTGCCGGTATTCCTATTCACATTGCTGGAACAAGTCAAACTGTTGCGCTTGGTGTCGGAGGGGCGGATGGAGGCTTCGTAACTGAATCAGCGAGCGGAACAACAATAACGTATAGAGCGAAGACGCAGGTAACATCTGGGTCAATTTTTGCTGATAATATTGTGCTTCGTAGATGCGTGTTTGCCACGAATGTTAGTATTCCGATTACCAACCCAACCGGTGCACATACCGCTGGTGGTTCTTTGACAATCACATCAACAAGCAATCACAATCTTGTTCCGGGAACGCCCATCCTCGTCAGGGTTTCTGGTGGAACTAATACCATTCAAGCTCAAGGGTCGTTTTATGTAGTGTCTACTCCTACCGCAACAACCTTTACGTTTGTAACCAGGCAATGGACATCAGGAGGTGGGGGTAGTGCGGTTGATTTTACTGGATGTACAATGACAATTACAACCAACTCAGACGGATTAGCACAGCCTAGACCATGGGACGGCGGCGTTCAGATTTATACGGCAAGTGCTTCGCATGGAGCGTCTATTGTTCGTTCCACCAAAAAGTATAACCGCTATCAGTCTGGTAAAGGGTATCTTTGGTCATCGGGTGTGTTGTTTAGGCCTAATTATGACATTCGTAGTATTACCGCTAGCGCAACAGCAATCGGGTCTACTGTTACTGTTACTATTGATGGAGTACCACACGGCCTTCAAACCGGAGCCACGGTAAATATCGCTGGTGTTAGTACGACTGGTTATAATGGGTCATTTGTGGTAAATGGAGTTACCAGTCCGTATGTGTTTACGTACCTTAATACCGTAGCTCTTGGAGCTACAACCGGCGTTTCTATTCCAGGAACGGATGCAAAAGCGATTGTAACAGCATGGTCCGGAGCCGTTGTTCGCGCCGGTCCTTTTGATGACCAAAACGGCATGTTCTTTGAGTATGATGGAGCAACATTTTGGGCTGTTCGCCGAAGCGCTGTGTTTCAGTTGACTGGAACGTTAGCCATAAATAGCGGAAGCACCGTTGTTACTGGAACAGCAACTAGGTTTACTCAACAAACCCGCGTGGGCGATAAGATTGTCATCAAGGGAATGACGTACTTGGTGTCTTCTATTGCGAGTGATACGTCAATGACGATTTCTCCAGATTATCGCCCTACGGCTGGAGCTACTGTTCCGACATCTGGAATAAAAGGAAGTATTATTCGCGAAACCCGTATTGCTCAACCAAACTGGAATATTGATACTTGCGATGGGTCAGGTGGGGTAAACAACCCTAGTGGATTCTCGCTTGACCTAAACACTATGCAGATGGTAGGGATTCAGTACACGTGGTATGGTGCTGGATTTGTTGATTGGATGATTCGTGGCGCAGATGGAAACTGGGTGATGGTTCATAGATTGAAGAACAACAACGTCAACTATGAGGCGCACATGAGAACGGGAAACTTGCCGGTTCGTTATTCCGTTGAAAACGAAGGGGCGTACACGTACTTAACCGCTTCTTTAGCTGCTGGAGCAACTACTGCTACAGTTGCTAGCACTGCTGATTTTCCAACAGCGGGAACGCTATTAATCGATCAAGAGATTATCAGCTATACTGGCAAGACATCAACCACGTTAACTGGATTGACTAGAGCGGCAAACTTAATTAAGTTTCAAGGAGGTATATCCAGAACATTTACCGGCTCTGTGGATAGCATACACAACACTCCAACAGCGGGTTCTACAAATGGCCCGGGAGTAGTTCTTATCAGGAATACTTGCAGTCCATCGCTTGTACACTGGGGCTCGGCTCTAGTTATGGATGGAGGCTTTGACTCTGACCGTGGTTATATTTTTAACTATCAGAGGGTAGGTCTTGCATTAACAACGTCAACTCAAACAGCGTTCTTGATTAGGTTAGCTCCATCTGTGTCAGCGGGTCTTGTAGGCGTTCTTGGAAATAGGGACCTTATTAACAGGGCGCAATTCTTATTGCAAGCCGTAGGTATTGATGTGGACAATGCCGTTAATGCTGGAGCCGTGATTATTGAAGGCGTTGTTAACCCAACGAATATTAGTTCAGTAAATTGGCTTGATGTAAATGCTTCTGCGCAAGGCTCTCAGCCATCGTTTGCCCAAGTTGCAACGTCTTGGACCGGTGGCACAGCCACTGGTGGCGAGCAAATTTTTGCCTTTGCCGCTCCGGCTCCATCAGGAACTACTTCACAATGGGGAGCTGTTAACGACAGACTTGACTTGAGTCCATTGAAAGAGTTGACCAACTCCCCTATTGGCGGAGACGGAGTCTATCCTGACGGCCCTGAAGTTCTTGCTATTAACGTTAGGCTTAGATTCGGCACTGCTAATGGTACAGTTCTTTTGAGATGGTCTGAAGCTCAAGCATAATGCGGGAGATTAAAAACCTTGTCTGCCATTGCACTGCTACGCCGAAGAATGTATCTATTGAGGCAATAAAGAGGTATTGGCGTGAACACCTAAAGTGGAAAGCCGTTGGTTATCACAAAATAATTAAAGACAATGGAGAGATTATCGAACTGGCTCCTGACGATGCTGTCACGAACGGTGTGGCTGGTCATAACAGCAACAGTCTTCATGTTTCATATATTGGAGGAAGAGATACAGACGATAGGTCAGAAGCTCAAAAGAAAGCTATGGCCTCCGTCTTAAAGGAGTGGCTAAATAAATACCCAAAAGCTAGAATAACGGGACATAGGGATTTCCCTGGCGTCAAGAAGGCTTGCCCTCAGTTTTCAGCAGAAAAAGAATATGGCTATCTGTATACGGTTTAGTTTAATCCTGCTTATTCTTACTAGCTGTGGCAGAAAAACCATTACAAGCATTGAGTATAGAACTCGCCTTGAGGTGCAGCGGGATACTGTTGAACTCCCGGTATTGGTTGAAACCCTTATTCCATCGCCATGCGATACCAATGGAATATTAAAAGACTTCAAGTACGAAACTCAAGTGGGATCAACGAATGTTTCGTTGAAAACAAATGGAACTCGCATTGTGGTTAAGTTGAAGACCGATACGGTTTGGAGGAGTTATAAAAGTGTGTCGGACACACTGGTTATTACCAAAACAGCCACAACAACAAAGACCGTCACCCCAAGGTGGGCCTGGCAGTTGCTTGTGGCCAATGTCATTGTAGCGACAGGGCTAATAATTTACCTATATTTGCGGAGATGAAAAAGTCGAGGGTCTATTTGGATGAAATCCTATCGGCGCCTAAGGTTTTACCTGGGGTGTTCTCTCACAAACGAAATCCCATTGACATTATGGCCAATGGGAGGAAGATTGCAGAGGCTACCGGTGGAGAGTATATCTTTAACCCAAAGCAAGTATCAACTATAAAGCGCCTAGTCAAGAACAACGACAAAGACCGCCTTCATTCCTATGTTCGTTCACTCATCCAAAAATTTGAAAAACCATGAAAAAGTATCAGTCAGGCGGCAAGACATCTCAAGCCACCAAGCTTCCAAAAGGATCTGAGATTAAATTACCGCCTTATCAGCACAAAAAAACCTATGAAGGTTCCCCGTATAAAAGTGCAGCAGACTCTACGAGCAAAGCCAATAAGATTATTGAACTTGAAAGAGACTTTCTTGCTAAACATAAGGCAATGAGAGAAAAAACCCCCAAATGGGGAGTTGAGACGCCGGAAGTTGATGCTGCAAGAAAGCGATATGAAAGGGACCCAGACGTGGCTAATTACAGACTCAACCCTCAAGGTAAGTATTATAGTAGTGAAGATTATATGAAAATTCACGAAGAAGGTCGTAAAAGACCCGGACAACAAAGTGACAAATACAAAAAAGGAGGAACCATCAAAAACCCAACAGCCATGAAAAAACAAAAAACAGCACCCAAAAAGAAAATGTCCGCCAAAGAACTAGAGGCCATGAAGAAAGCCAACACCCCCATGATGAAGTATGGCGGTAAAATGGGAAAAAAGCCATGCTAGGCAAAAAGCACCCTTTGGCTAATTGCTACGCAGGAGGGGGGAAGGTCAAGAATTCTTCATCAGTTAACTCGGACCCCGAATTACGGGAAAGGGTAAAAAGTAAATTCGGACCACCAGCAAGTGGTAAGGCAGACCCTGTTTATCCTGAACTAGCGGCTTTTCCCTCTCTTCCTGAATTGATTCGGAAAGATAAAGAAAATGGTGTTACAGCAAAACCATCCCAACCTATCCCGAGCAAAATGCGCCCTAGACAGGAAAAAACACCCCCTGGTTCTTCTAGACCGATTCCGTCTAGCCCTAGGAAAAAGCAATCGCCTAAAGTTGAGGCTAAAAATGACTCGACTCCGAAAAGAACCTTTAATCCAAGGCGGGGACCTGATCTTGAAACAAATCCAGAATATCAAAGGTATCGCGCGGACCAAAACCAGGGCATTAAACACTTAGACTCCGCATATTTAGACCTAGGAATGAGTGGAAAAGAAAGGCTTAGACAGGCACAGAAAGCGGAAACTTTTTTAAAGCCCGGAAGCGAGTACGGCTTCAAAAAAGGGGGTTCATTAAAGGGATTAATTAGTAAAAAGAAAAAGCGATAAATGCCTAAAATAAGCACATACTCAACTGTAACCCCCGCGGATGGGGACTTCATTCTTATTACTGATGCTAGCGATAGCAACAATACCAAGAATGTAACGGTATCTGCGCTTCGTTCGTCAATCTCATCCTATACTGAGATTTATGATGACTCTGCCGGTAATTCAACCACAATTACCGTGCAGGGAACTTTTTACCGAATGGCAACGAACACCACTCAAGGTCTTACAAATGACGCCACACTTACTACGGATGGTGCTGGAAGAGTCACAAATACGAGTGGAGTTTCAAAGACGTTTGCAGCAACTTATTCAGTATCCGCGACTACTGCATCAGGAAGCAATCAGCATCTTATGTTTCGTTTGGCTAAAAATGGAGCGACTATATCTTATAGTGAGGCGGATACAGTAACAAGTGGTGGAGGTAGCTCAAAAGCCTCTAGTGTTTCAAACACGGTTCTTGTAACTTTGGTAAACAACGACTATGTTGAAATTTATTGCACAAACAACACCTCTACAAATGCCGTTGTTCTTGAGCATTTAAATTTAGTATTAAGACAAATCTAATGGACATTCGTAAAATTTCAATCGGGCAGGACTACAAGACTGCCATGCACTACATTGTTGGACAATCGGTTCTCAATGGAGAGTACACTATACACTTAATTAAGGTATCCGATATGGGTGGGGCTAAAGTATTTATTATATCTAAAAGCAATGAGGTATTGCTTTGGAAGGAGTTTTCGGCTTCCATGCCTATCTCTTTTGAGTACAACATCTCTTTCTAATGCGTTCTCCGTTTCAGTTCATCGTGCGCCCGCGCGATGCGAAACGATACGATAATACCCGAAAGTGGGGGGATATTGACTTTATCGTAAGTGTTTCGCAAGAAGACCATAAGTTTTCCAACCGGTATGCGGAAGTGGTTAGTGTTCCTATCCACTACAACGGACCAATAAAGCAAGGGGACACACTCATTGTACACCACAATGTGTTCAAGTTCTATTATGATATGCGTGGTCGTCAAAAAAGTGGTCGTTCCCACTTGTATGGTGACCTATTTTTGTTGGATGAGGATCAGTTCTTCTTGTATAAGTCATTGGATGATGTGTGGAGGGCGCACTCTAAATACTGCTTTATAAAGCCAAGTCCCACAAAAAGGGGTTATTTGTGCGTTGGATACAAGGAAGAGCCATTATATGGAGAAATAAAATACATCAATGATGAATTATTAAGCCTTGGTCTAAAAGAGGGAGATGAGGTGATTTATGAGCCAGAGAGTGAATATGAGTTTATTGTAGATGGTGAGAAATTATACCGTATGTTTACAAACAATATTGCGGTTCAATTATGAAGAAATCAAATGAAGATCTCAAAAGGGAAATTATAGAGGCTGGATACAAAGCCATTGAGCATCTTATCAAGGTAGCAAAAGAGGATATCATAACAGGTGGAGATGGAGATATAAGTGCTGATCGATTAAAAAACGCTGCCGCAACAAAAAAATTGGCTATTTCTGATGCTTTTGAGATACTTTCAAGAATACAATCAGAACAAGAGATTTTAGACTCGCCAATTCAATCAGGCTCAAATCAAAAACAAGGCTTTGCAGAAGGTAGGGCAAAATAAGGGTTTATGCCGAGTCATTAACTCTTCCTCCATAAAGGGGAAAAGGAGATGGGAGTATGGGTATAACCATGAATATGACATGGTCGTCATATCAAGGGATGGGACTATAGGGGATATTTATGAGATAAGCGGAATCAAAATAGCACTACCATCCGCTCCCGAAAAGTGCTACAGTAGATCAGATAAGCAGCACGAGCAATATTGGGAAACATTTGAATACCCCGCTCAATTAAGCAAGATAAAGACGATATTCCAATGGCACACAATGCCCAAGGAGTTTAAGTCTATGTGGGTTGACTATATAGAGGAGGAATATAATAGGAGGGATAATGGTTTTTGGTTTATGAATAATGGAGTCAAAACCTATATACCCGGCTCTTTTTATATGTATCTCCAATGGACTAAAATAGATATAGGTCATCCAGAGTATCGAGAAGCGAATCGGTTGTTTTTCATATTTTTTGAGGCATGTGTTGCTGACTATAGATGTTTTGGCATGTGCTACTTAAAAATTCGCCGATCAGGATTTTCCTTTATGAGTTCTTCAATTGGGGTAAACACGGCGACTATTTCAAAAAACGCAAGAATCGGAATCTTGTCCAAGACCGGGGCTGATGCAAAAAAGATGTTTACCGATAAAGTCGTTCCTATTCTAACCAATTACCCATTCTTCTTTAAGCCTATACAGGATGGGATGGATAAGCCAAAAACGGAACTTGCATTTAGGATTCCAGCAGCAAAAATCACCAAGAAAAATATGCACGATGTCTTCTCAACGGAAGACCCCGATGGATTAAATACAACCATTGACTGGAAGAATACGGCCGACAATAGTTATGATGGTGAAAAGATGCTTTTGTTAATTCATGATGAGTCGGGAAAGTGGGAAAAACCCGAAAACATCCTAAGTAATTGGGCGGTCACCAAAACTACACTCCGAGTTGGTAGCCGAATAGTTGGAAAGTGTCTAATGGGATCTACGGTGAATGCTCTTTCAAAAGGAGGGGGAAACTTTAAGAAACTATATGATGATTCAGACCCATCCAATAGAAACGCCAACGGGCGTACGGAAAGTGGGTTGTATAAGCTCTTTGTTCCAATGGAGTGGAATTTTGAGGGGTTTATTGATCGTTATGGGTTTCCCGTAATGGAAACCCCAAAGAAGAAAGCTTTTTCGCAAGATGGTACACCTATAACCATTGGCGCAATTCAGTATTGGGAGAATGAGGTCAATTCATTGAAAGGCGATCAAGATGCGCTCAATGAATATTATCGGCAAAACCCAAGGACAGAGGCGCATGCTTTTAGAGATGAGAGCAAACAATCACTTTTTAATCTAGCCAAGATTTACCAGCAGATTGACTACAACGACGGGATGATTAAGGGGCAACTTCTCACAAGAGGTTCATTCCATTGGGCGAATGGGGTAAAAGATACAAAGGTCATTTGGACTCCAAGCAACAACGGGAGGTTTTTAGTGAGTTGGATTCCACCCGCAAATATGCAAAATAAGGTAATTGAGCGAAATGGCAGAAAGATGCCGGGCAATGAGCATATGGGGACATTCGGGTGCGACTCCTATGACATTTCCGGTGTAGTCGGTGGTGGCGGTTCAAATGGATCTCTTCACGGACTAACCAAGTATCATATGGAGCAAGACGCTCCGGTGAACTCATTTTTTTTAGAATATATAGCTCGCCCTCAAACAGCGGAGATTTTCTTTGAAGATGTACTTATGGCCTTGGTCTTTTATGGAATGCCGATGCTCGCAGAGAACAATAAGGCTAGACTTTTGTACCATCTAAAAAATAGGGGGTATAGGGGGTTTTCACTTAACCGTCCAGATCGTCCGACGGCAAAGTTGTCAAAAACAGAGCTTGAAATCGGAGGAATTCCGAATAGTAGTGAGGAAGTGCGACAAGCACACGCATCAGCCATTGAGTCTTACATAGAAAAATATGTCGGATATGATGCCGATGGAACTTTTAGATCCGTAGACGAATGTGGTGATATGCCATTTAATAGGACTCTCTACGATTGGGCGCTGTTTGATATTAATAATAGGACTAAGCATGATGCGTCAATTAGTTCGGGTTTAGCGATTATGGCCACCCAAAAACATCTATATGTGCCTGAAACGAAGACCAACAAAATAAGTATTAACTTTGCTCGCTATAATAACAGGGGAATGGTGAGTAGCCTGATAAATAATGAGTAACTTAAAGCCTATAATCAACGCGCAGTATTTTCCAGATCAGTTTGCCCCTGATTCGGAAAAAAGAACCGAATTGTTCGGTTTGAAAATAGGTCAGGCAATTCAGTACGAGTGGTTTAAAAAAGACTCTAGGTCCGGAAGGTTCTATTCACAATGGAGGGACTTTCATAGGTTAAGGCTTTATGCTAGAGGAGAGCAGTCGGTTGAGAAGTACAAGAATGAAATGTCGGTAAATGGCGATTTATCGTACCTAAACCTAGATTGGACCCCTATTCCTATTATACCAAAATTCGTGGATATCGTTGTAAATGGTATGTCCGATAGGTATTTTAAGGTAAACGCTATCGCGCAAGACGCTATGTCTTTAGCGAAAAGGAGTCAGTACCAAGAGTCTGTTGAAACACAGATGGTTGGTAAAGAGCTCTATATGAGTCTTGAGAAAGCCACGGGGATCAATGGGTTTACAGTAAACCCAAATGATTTACCCGAAAATGATGAGGAGCTTCAACTCTATATGCAGATGAACTACAAGCCTGCAATAGAAATAGCTCAAGAGGAGGCTATAAATACAATACTTGAAGATAATAGGTATTCCGATTTAAGAAAGAGGGTTGACTATGATATTACCTCTATTGGTATAGGAATGGTCAAACACGAGTTTTATCCAGGCGACGGAGTTCGTGTTCAATATGTTGACCCAGCCAATGTGGTCTATAGTTATACCGAAGACCCTTATTTCCGAGATTGTTTTTATTGGGGCGAGATTAAGACAGTGCCACTAACCGAAATAAGGAAAATAAGGCCTGATATCAATAACGAACAACTAAAGGAGATATCCAAGTATAGCCAATCATGGTACGATTATTACAACGTTTCTCAATTTTATGACAATAGCCTTTTTAGCAGAGATACCGCAACGCTTTTATTCTTTAATTACAAAACAACTCAAACGTTTGTTTACAAAAAGAAAAGGTTAGACTCCGGAGGAGAAAGAGTCATCGAGAAAGATGAGAATTTTAACCCTCCCGCAGAAATGATGGAGGAGCAAGGGTTTGAGCGAATAACTAAGACCATTGATGTTTGGTACGAGGGGGTTATGGTTATGGGTACTAATTATATGCTCAAATGGGAATTGATGCAGAATATGGTTCGCCCAAAGTCCGCTTCACAAAATGCGATACCCAATTATGTTGCTTGTGCGCCTAGAATGTACAAGGGAAACATTGAGTCTTTGGTGCGCAGGATGGTCCCGTTTGCCGACTTAATCCAACTCACTCATCTTAAACTACAGCAGGTTATTGCAAGAGTGGTCCCCGATGGGGTGTTTCTTGATGCCGATGGAATAAATGAGGTTGATCTTGGTACAGGCCAAGCTTATAGTCCAGAGGATGCGTTGAGACTATACTTCCAAACTGGTAGTGTGATTGGGCGAAGTTTCACCCAAGATGGGGAGTTTAATAATGCTAGAGTGCCAATCCAAGAACTCAATTCAAGTTCTGGTCAACAAAAAATGGCCGCACTAATAGGAAATTACAATCATTACTTGGGGATGATTCGCGCTGTAACCGGGTTAAATGAGGCAAGAGATGGAACTGTACCCGATTCAAGGTCATTGGTAGGAGTTCAAAAATTAGCCGCATTAAATTCAAATACAGCAACAAGGCATATACTTGATGCATCTGCATACATAACTAAAAGTTTAGCAGAGGCATTGACCTATAGGGTTTCTGATATTCTACAATACGCATCCTTTAGGGAGGAATTTGCTACACAGATAGGAAGATACAATGTTTCCTTGCTAGAGGAAATGAAAGAGTTGTACATCTATGACTTTGGTATTTTCATTGAGGTTTCTCCAGATGAAGAGCAAAAAAGTCAACTAGAGAATAATATACAAAATGCATTGCAAAAAGGGGATATCAATCTTGAGGATGCCATTGATATTCGTGAGATAAAGAATGTGAAAATGGCGAATCAGTTGCTAAAACTGAAACGCAAAAAGAACCTTGAGAATACACAGGCCAATGAGATGCAGAAGCAAAAAATGCAGGCTCAAGCCCAACTTGAGAGCCAAAAGATGGCTGCCGAGGCGGCAATGATGAAAGTTAATGCACAAGCTCAAGCAGATATGCAGGTGAAACGAGCGGAAATAGCCTTTGAGATTGAGAAACTAAAGGCGGAGGCAGAGTTGAAGACGGTCTTGATGGAGCGTGAGTTTAACTTTAATATAGAGTTGGCCAAAGCTCAAGGGGAAAATCTTTATAGCCGCGAGAAATTCAAGGAGGATGAAAAGGCTAGAAGAATCGGCATACAAAACACGCAGCAATCAAAACTTGTTGATCAAAGGAAAAACAACTTACCACCAATCAACTTTGAGTCCAACGAAGATAGTTTAGATGGCTTTGATATGGCCGAATTTGAGCCTCGTTAAAATTTCATATATTTGTCACTAAATTCAATCTAATGGAAAATATTACAGTAAGAGTCCTTGATTCGGATGGGCAACCTTCTGTTCAAGAAAAAGAGCGGCAAAATCAAGCTTCGCTTGAAGAGCAGCAACGGCAACAACAGCAGGAACCGCCCGCCCCGGAGCCTGCGCCGAAACCGATACTAGAAGAGGGCGACGTTCTTTCATTTATTAAGGATAGGTACAATAAAGAGGTTAAGTCTATCAATGACCTTTTGGTTGAGCCACAACAACAGCAAGAACCTCTTCCAGAAGATGTTTCCGCCTTTTACAAGTACAAAAAGGAAACAGGGAGGGGGATGGATGATTTTGTTAGACTCAATCAGGATATTGACGCTATTGACTCGGATAAGCTTCTTTTGGACTATACGTTAGCCCATGAGGATGCTTTAGATCGTGAAGATGCCGTTGAATTGCTTGCCGAAAAATTCTCATTTGATGAAGACCTTGACCAAGAGTCGGATATCAAAAAGAAAAAGGCGGCAAAGAAGCGAGAGTTAGCCAAAGCCAAAAAATATTTTACTGAGCAAAAAGAAAAGTACAAGGTCCCGCTTGAGTCAAGAGGGGATTCTTTTCAGAGTTCGGAAGAGTACAAACAATACAAAGATTACCTTGACAGATCTAGTAGCGAGCAGCAAGAGGTTAAAAAGAAAGGAGAGTGGTTCCAGAAAAAAACGGAAGAACTTTTCTCCCCTGAATTCAAAGGTTTTGAGTTCAATCTTGGGGAAAAGAAAATCACTTTCCTTCCAGGCGATTCCTCTGAAATTAAGACTCAAAACTCTACACCCTTAAACTTTGTTTCAAAGTTTTTGGATGAACAGGGGTTGATTAAAGATGCGGCTGGCTATCATAGGTCTTTATCAATCGCGATGAATCCCGAAAAGTTCGCTAAGTTCTTTTATGAACAAGGCATTGCTGATGCAACGGATGATATGGCTAAAAAGAGTAAGAATGTGAATATGGACATTCGGACTTTTGGGCAGCCAATTAGCCAGGGGGGGGGAATCAAGGTTGTTGATGTAAGCCCAACATCGTCAGGAATGGGTCTAAAAATTAAGCCTTTTAAAACTTCTTAAAAACTAAAACATGCCAGTCGCATCAACTCCGTCTTTTGCCTTACAACCCGCGGTTAATAGGCAAACACTTTCTACCAACTATATTGGTAGTTCTTCTTTCAATTTTGCTAACCAATATCTGCCAGACATTTATGAAAAAGAGTTTGAGCGATTTGGTAATCGTAGCATTTCAGGGTTTCTCCGAATGGTTGGAGCTGAAATGCCATGCGCTTCTGACCTTATCAAGTGGGCAGAGCAGGGGCGTTTACACTCAAAATATACGGCTTGTACGTGTAGTGCCCACTCATCCGGCCAAACCACGCTCACTATTCCGGTATCAAATAATAACGCCGCATCCGGATACCCGCAAGCCGCCCAGCAAGCCCTGACTAATTCCGCGACAGCTGGGACAAACTTCAATATCCGTGTTGGCCAAACCCTTTTGCTTCAAAGGGAAAATGGCACTGGAACATTTCACGCGCTTGTTTCAGCTATCACTTACGCCAACTCTCTTGCGGCCCAAACAGCTAC
>Ga0194116_10004891_pt1 | contig 15052 bp, 12 predicted proteins | sample TA2MahsurfametaG_4_FD_148617 | JGI IMG/M metagenome (GOLD analysis project Ga0194116, IMG submission 148617) | Freshwater microbial communities from Lake Tanganyika, Tanzania - TA2015008 Mahale S9 surface | ecosystem: Environmental > Aquatic > Freshwater > Lake | place: Tanzania: Lake...
GCCTATTCCCCAATCCTCAATCCTCAATCCCCAATCCCCAATCCCCAATCCCCATATTTTTTTAATATTCAAACAAGTCTTGTTCTAAAATTTATTTATTATTTGAGTCATATTTAAAATTTTATTTTTTTTAGTTAATCTGAAAATTTTTTAAAAAACTCGAATAAATAAATAATCGTTGCAAATGCAAATTTTTATAAATTCTTAAAAATATTATTAATTTTCTATATTGAAAAATATATTTTAAGTTTTTTCATTGATTGCAATTAATAAATTTTAATTTTATTACCAAAAAAATTTATTTATGTCCTAGTTATAAAAATAAATTAAATTTATTTCTACTTCGTTTGCTTCTGTTTAGTTTAGTTATAGCTTATTCAGAACTTCGCGAAGTATATAAACCGTTTTTTCCACCAGGATATATGCTAGATCGTAATTCCTGACTAATCAGATCGAACATTTAAATAAAATTAAAAGAAATTAGTTTAGTTATAAACTCCAAGAATTCCATTATTTCGTATATTATAGTAATTCAAATAAAAAATAAATAATTTATTAAATTATTTCTTAGCTTTTTTTTAAAAACAATATCTAATGAAATTCAAAATTTAACATATCTGATGCAACTATTTATTTTAGCAAATTCGTGGTAAAATGAATTTCATAAATAAAAAATATATGTGAATAAAAAAATTGAATGAAAATTAATAAGTAAATAAAAATATTAATATTTAAACCGAAAAATCTATGATTGATTCCAATAATAAAAATTAGAAAGACTTCGATGTTCTAACAGATAAATATAAAAAAAGCCATTAAAATTAATAAAATTTTATTTAATTTTTTTAAAATTAAAAAAATATTCAATATATATATTTGGAATTTATATTAGGTACTATTTTAAGACTAGGCTATCTTAATCATTTTTTTCTTATTTTTTCCATTTTTAATTTTAAATAAATTTCTTAAATTTTAACGAATATATTATATTTTTAATAATAAATAGATAATTTCAAAATTTTATGATATTATCAATCTGATAGTTTTAATAATATTATTCTATAAATTCTCTATGTTAATTAAATTCAATGAAATTGTAGTTTTAAAACAAACCAAAGATCTTTATTATTTCATTCTATAATCCATTTACAAATACAACCATCAGAACTACTAGTTAATAAAACTGGTTTGATTTCACTAAATTTAATACTATCGATTTTTTGTGTATGGCATTTATAAGTATTATTTTCTGGATCTCCAATACAAGGATATCTATATTAAATATCATATTTATATAAAAATAAATATTTTATAAATAAAGCATGAGAAATAAATTTTATACCTATAGACACTGAATGATCCATCATCATATCCCACAGAAATTATTTTTACTCCTTGAATATCTTGATTTAATAAGTCAATATTTCTTGGTTGAATATCAGTTTTATATTTACTCCAAATTCCTTGAATATCCCATGCATATAATCTTGAATTTGTGGCCCAGTTTATATTTTTAAAATGATCTACATCTGAAATTTTAGTTCCATTTTCAAGATTGAAATACAACAATTCTCCTTCTGAATAATTTGATGCGATATTTTTAGAGTCAGTGGACCAATCGAACTGAGTTATATAGCCAGAGTTTCCTTTTAAAGAATATTTCTTAACAAAACTAGATGAATCATATATATCCAAAAAACCTTCCATACTTGCAATAGCTAAATAAACACCACAAGGAGAATATTTTAAATCTGTGATTTGTTTTTCTCTAAATTTTATTATTTTTGAAATTTTGAAATCAACTGTGGAGTAAATCTAAAAAAAAAATGATAAATATCAAAGATCTGGAAATAACTATGCTTGATAGATTTATTCCTTATTAAAAAAAATAAAATTTTGTAATTTCAATATTTTTAATTTTATATTACTCTAACAGCCCCATCGATAAATCCTATTGCAACATCATTTTCATCTTTATGAATATAAATTGTTGTGGGTTTATTGATATTTCCTTTATTGCTTTTATATTTATTTCCTTTATTGTCAACATCTAATTTAATATAATCAATATGCTTATTGATATTTGTATCCCATAATCTCAATGTACAATCTTCACTCACACTAATAAATATATTTTTTCTTTGCCAAAATGCTAATCCAGTAATTTTATTATTATCTGTATTACTTAAACTATAGTGATTATAAATTAAAGGAGTAAATGTAAAAGAACCTTCAATCAAATTTTTAGAAAAATTAATCTCAAACACTTCTGAGGCTAATGTTCCTAATAGGATTTTATTTTTTGTTTCGAATCCAAATTCTAAACTCCTAGGAATGGGCATTATCGAATTTATTTCAGTTGTCTCTAAACTAATTCTTCTCAATTCATTTAATTCTTTATCTAAAATTAGGATTGTGTAATCTCTACCTCCAGATAAAATGCTTAAATAGTTTATTTCGTAATTAAAATTTATTTTTTCAAATTTTTTCTAAAAGAAAAAAAAATTTACTATTCATCCTTGCAGTATAAACTATCAACATTTTTATTATGACATTTTTTATTTAATAAAATGATCTCTTCTCTCCAAACTGTTAATTCTCCTAATGCAGATCCAGTAATGAAATTTCCATTTTGACATACGACTAATCCTAGCTTATTATCACATTGTCCAAAAAAGCCTTCTTTCGGATATAAATTACCATTTTTAATCATCCAATACTTATAATGTTTTATTCCCACAGTAACAAATTCTTTTTCATTTTTAAAAACACAATCCAATATTTTTGTTGGTCCACCATTGCAATTCCCTATCATTCTATTTTCCTTGAGATCAAACAAATAAATTTCATGATCTTCATTAAGTGAAACAGCTAAAAGAAAATTGGAATCTGGAGAAAAATTTAAACTATTAATTCCTTTAGAGAAATTTCCTTCGAATTTTCTTATTAAATTGCAGTCTTCATCCCAAATACATATTATTGGAATATTTCCATTTTCTGATTTTGAACCATTTTCTCCTGTAGCAAATAAATTTTTTAAATTATTGATGGCCATAGCAATTATATCATCGTTATGCTCAGAGAATATTTTCTGCTGATTATTTTTTAGATCATGGACAATTCCATAGCATCCAGAATGATAAACTATTTTATTTTCTGATATACAACGTAAATTGTTCCTCGTATCTCTTGTCCTATAACCAAAAACAAAATCCAACTTCAATTGCATATTAGGTTTTTTATTTAACAAATTTGTGTTTAAATTCTTTGACCAATCTGGAGCTTCAATTGATTTTTTCCAGTTTTGCTCCAATCCGAAATTTCCTGCTTGATCACCAATATCGTTTTCGACTTCAAAAAACATTTTATTTTTAGATTTTGGATTATTATTGATAGAAGTATCTTTTAATTTTTGATTTATATTACTAATATTATTTTTAATAGGGCTATTTTCATTTTGATGTCTATGCGAGTTGTGGAGTTTAGTATTTTTCATGTTTTTATTTAAAGTATTATTTATTGATTGGTTAATATTCATATAGCTGTTTTGAGATTTGTTATTTTCATTAAAACTTTGCCTCATATTAGAGTTTTTATTTTGATAATATATTTCATGTTGATCTTCATCATTGTTTTCAGAGTTATTATTATGATCTTCATTATTTGTTAGAGGAAGTATTTTATTTGCAATTTTATTTCGGTTATTATTTAATGTGTTTTTAATCGGAGAAGCTTTGAAATTTTATTTATATTAAAGAATTTTCAATTTTATAAATAATATCATTCAGTATTTTAATTATTGAAATTTTTTTATGATTTTAAGAATAAATAATATCATTTTAAATATAATTAAATGCATTTTGTTTGAAATAATTTTATATTTGATTGTTTAATTACCATTCTCTTTCTGAAGATTTTTATTAATAGTTTTATTTTTTACTGTTTTAGATTTTGTATTATTATTTATGTTTTCATTTATTAATTTATTTTTAGAGTTAATTTGAGTTGTTTTATTTTTAAAATTTTTATTCTCTTGTTTTTTATTACTATTAGAGGGTTCTTCTTGATCTTCATCTGTAAAATATTGATTTTGGTCTTGATCTTTATTATCATCACTATCCATTTCATCTTCATTATTTTCTACTTCACTTTTTTCTTGATTTTCGTCTTCTTGACAATCATTTTGATTCTCTTCGTCGTCTTCATAGGGAATACTATAATAGGATTTATAAAAATTTTAAAGAAGTAAAAACTTGAATTAAAATAAATATAAATAATAATTTTAAAATTAAATTATAAATAAAGATAAATTTGAAAAAGTACCCAAAATCAGTTTCCCATATAAATACAGATTTATCATTTCCTCCAACACTAATTAAAAATAAATCATTCTTTGAAAACCTGATTTTACATACATGAGATGAATGGCCAGAATAAGCTTTATATCTTGCCTTTTCAACGACACAAGGATATTTAAATAATTTAACTAATGAAAAATCATCTGCAGTAGCTAAGACTTTTTTATTGTTACTCATACAAGTATAATTTACAACATAATTTGTTGAATCCGGAGGCCATATTCCTTGAACAGGGAATCCAAACAAACATGTCCAAGTGCTCCAATCAATACTAGCAGAGGCAGAAGCCGCAATTAAATTTTTTGCCGAAATATTCAAAAACTTTAATTCAAAAGCAAGTGAATTACAAACAATAAAACCAGAATCTTCACTCCAATCTAAATGTGTTAGTGCAGACGTAAATCTTGGATTTATAATTGCATATTGTGTTAAATTATTTTTATTTCCTGTATTTACATTTAAGACTTCGACTTTGGACACACCACCATGAGCTCCGTAAGCAACATATTTACAATCTGGAGAAATTTTAAGTTCTTGAATCCATTGCTTTTCCGTTTTAAATATTGATTGATAAATTGCTTTTATGCTGAATGAATCATAAGGAATAAAATAGATTTTCCCTTCCATAGAACCTACTATAATAAAATTTCCATCTGATGACCAATCAACAGCACGAAAATCTTGATCTAAAATTAAGTGCTTAATCTGTTTGTTTATTTTAGTATCCCATATACGTAATGTATTATCACCACCACCAGTCACTACGAGATAAGGATTGATCGGATTTACAGATAAAGCCCAAAGTTCGTTTTCAGAATGGGATTGCATGAGGATTTTATGTTTTTTATTTATTAATTCGATAATCTTTTTTAAATTTAATTTTTTGAAATATAAAAAAAATTTATCGATTGAAATTTTTTAAATATAAATTTAAAAATGAAATTTTATTTTATAAATAAATCCATATTTTACATCGCCCCCTTTTAATCCAACTAATATTTCATTATTTGAACAAAAATCTATTGATCGAATTCCAGGATTAAAGCAGGTCATCTTTGTAATATCAATACTATCTTTCATTTCGAGTTTGTTGTTAAAAATTCTTATAATTCCATCCTGCCCTCCAGAATACAACATATTATTCTTGTGAGATAAAACATAACAAGAACCATTGTGCGCTTTCATAGATTTGGTTGCATTTCTACCATTCCATAATATCATGTTTCCTTTTGAATCCCCAGTAAATAGAATATTATTATCAAACGCATATGTCAAACAAATTAATGATTCAATAGGAATCGAGCCAAATATTCCTTTTGCAGAAGTTAAACTTCTTCCATTTAAAGTCCAAATTTTAAAATGTTTTAAACCGATTGTTACAAATTCATTATTTGTTTTGAAAGCCATATCTGTAACTCTTGCTTTATCAACAGGGCTAGTTGCTAATAACTTGCTGTTAGCCCAATCATAAACAGCAATTGAATTATCATCATCTTGACCATTAGAAAGAAGTAATGTTCCATCAGGAGAAAATGAGAGCTTTTATAAAATAATCTTTTCAAAAAATATTTATTTTAAAAATTTAATAGAAATATATACATTTCTAATTGCTCTCAAATGAAAACCTTTTAGATTTGCTAAAATTTCTTTCGTTTCTATTTCCCACACAAAAATATCAATTATCTTTGCTTTTCCAGCTTTCGCCATTTGTCCAGTTGCAACAATTTTGAGACTAGGATGTATCGCAAGGCACACCATATCCTCATCATGATTTGTAAAGAAGCTCTGCTCATTTGAATTTTTATCCAAAACAATACCTAGAGCAGCAGTATGATAAACAATTTTTCCTTCACTTGTATATTTGACATTCATTCTTGTATCGAAAGCTCTATAACCAAAAACATATTTAAGTTTAATTCCTTCTTTGGGAGGTTCACCTGCACTTTTGGTGACAACAAATCCTTTTGGAGTGCTTGCTTTCACTTCTCCTAAATAAGGTTTACTTGCACTTCCGCCTTCATCTCCCATTTCCATTTCATCTTCTTTAAAATTAAGTATTTCATTTTCTAAATCTGGATTATTTTCCTCTTCATCAATTTCCTCATACTTCTGCATTTCTTCTTCCGCTTCTTCATCAGTATTGTATTTCCATTGAAAAATACTTTTGTCATTTCCTCCAGTACTAATAACATAACTATCATTTTGTGTGAAACGTACACATGTAACATGAGAAGAATGACCTATGAATTTCTTAAAGGATGCTTTATCAATTGCACATGGATATCTGAATAATTTTACTTTACCAAAATCATCTGCTGTTACCAAAACCCTCATTTTTTTGTCTCGATCAACAGAATTAATATCATCACCAGAAGCACAAGGAGGCCATATTCCCTGAACAGGCCAACCAAAAACACAACTCCAAGTTGCCCATCTTTCATCTTTGAAACTGGAAGCTCCTCCAGGAATTTGTTTTCCATTACTTAACGAATGATAAAGCAAATCATATGAGGAAGAATTTGATTGGAGAATTTGGGAATCTTCTGAAAAATCCATGTGTGTTACTCGTGATACATGTCCTTTCATTTTTTTCAACAAAGTGAAGTTTTTGGTTACATCATAAATAAATATCAAGAAATCAACACATCCTACAGCTAAATATTGTCCGTTAGGGCTAAATTTTATTTCAGAAATAGGATTTTGACGGTCTTTTTTTACATGTTTTAATTGTAGAGTTTGGGCATCATGAATATAAAATTCTCCATTATCACTACCTAATGCTAAATATTTCGCATCAGGAGAAATATGCATCAATTTAATTGGTTGATTTAGTTTTGTATACTATATAAATAAGGTGTAATATATTAGATTATTCATTGTTAATATAATATATTAAAACAATTTTAATATTTTGAATATATATATTTTAAATGTAATGAAATTTTTATTGTTAAATTTAAAATTATATACTTTTTCGATAGTTCTTGTTTTAATATCCCACATAGCAAGCATTAAATCTTCTCCAGCTGTAAAATATTTATCTTTTTTTGGGTGAACAGTTAAAGCCCAAAGCTCTTTATCAAAATGACCTCTTATGTGAACGATAGCACTTTCTCCATTAAGTTCAATAACTTCACCTGCTCGTGTTCCAATAAGTAAAACTCCGTTTTCATCTTCACATAATGATCGAATTCTTGGATTTAATGAATTGATGTTTTTCTCGATTATATTTAATTTGCCAATTATATTGAATTTATTATCCCAATAAAATATCATTGAATCATTTGCACCAGTTAAAAACCCTTGCCCATTTTCTCTCATCCAAATAGAATTAACAGTTCCTGTATGGCCTTTAAGTGTTCTAGATACGCTATTTCCAGAAAAAAGAATAAGACCCCCTTTAAAAGTTCCACAAACCAAAGTATTATTTAAATAACCTGCACAAGTTATGGTAGTAAGTGAATCTCCTTTAAGTCCAGTACCTTTTTTCATTTTATAAGTACCATTAGAGAATGAAACAAAATTAACTTCTTTAACACATGGAACAGCAAGTATATCATTATTATTATTAAAGCACATACCCATAATATTAGCTCTAGGTCCTTTACCTGTTGCGAAAACAGGATTTATCGAAGAAGCGGCTTTTTGTTTTTGAGATTTTATATGTGCAGTCTTTTGTAATTTAGAGCCCTTTGCCCAGTCAAATATTGCAATATTATGATCATCATCTGCTGCACTACCAGCCAAAAAATTTCCACATTTACTAAAAACGAGATGATTGATTCCTTTTTGTAATGGGCCATTAATCCTTATCAAGCATTCCATGGTTTCTGCATCCCATATTCCAATAAGTGGATAAGGCCCAATTTCTCCAGTAGCGATTATTTTCTTGTTTGGATGGATTGCAAGAGCTGTAATATCATCTATATGGTCAAAAAAAAATTTTTGAGTGCGATTGTCCTTATTAAAAACAATTCCAACTGCAGCTGAATGATAAACTATATCACCATTAATAGTAAAGCGTAAATTGTTTCGAGTATCATGGCATCTATAACCGTGAATAAATTCAAGTTCCAAGTTAGCATCAGGTTCTTTTGATTCATGAGGAGAAGGCTTATAATCTGAGGGAACAGAATGCATTACAACTCCCTTCCAAGGTTTGCAAGCAGAAAATTCGGTGCCTGATTGAACCTGATCTACTTTAAATAGGCCATTTTCAGATACTAAAGTGAATTCAGCCCCTTCCTTAATTCTAAGAGTGTCCTCATCATTTTTCTCATCAGCAAGTTTGTCTTTGATTAATTCATTGTATAAATCTGGATCCATTTCATCACCAAAATTTAATTGATCTTCTTCAAAATTTTTTGAATTTTTATTTATATCCAATTTTTCAACATTTTCAGGCTCTTCATCTTCTTGATCTAGATCTGAACCATTATCAAAACTATTTTCATCATTTTCTTCTTGAGATATATTGTTTTGATTTTTGTTATTATTATCAAAATCGTTGTATTTATTAGAGTTAGTTGTTTTTTCTCCTTTATCAATATTTCCATTTATTTTTGAATTCGAAACTACTGAATATTGATTTAATATTGACATTATTTCTTGGTTTTTTATAAGGTAATACTATAAATTATTTTAACTTACTTAAAAATTTTAATATTTAGAAATTTTTTTTCAAAAAATTTTGAAAAATTATAACTTATATCTGTGTTGAACAAAAATATATTTCAATAAAAACTCAGAAATTAATATTTATATTATTGATTTACTTGAAATTCTTTTAAAGATAACTTATTGTCTAAATCCAAATCACCAATTTTCATAATTTCTTGAGTTTTTTTTTCAATATTATCATAATATGCAGGGAGTTTTTGAGAAATTAAAAAATTTCTTATTAAATTGACAATTTCATCATAAGAAAGATAATTATCTGAATCAAAATCATATAATCTAAATAAAAATTCTGCTCTCAACTCTATTGAAGAATGATTTAACATGGCGATAGCACAAATAAATTCATAAGAATCTATCACTCCATTCTCATCCATATCGAAATATTCAAAAATTATATCAGTTTCTCTTTTTCCACAATTTAAAGTTGATATAAATTTCCTTCTATCAAAAGTTGTATTCAAAGGATTTTTGTCATAAATAACTTTCAATTTTATAAGATTAGAAGGACTTAATTGAAAGAATTTTATCAGATCATGTTTTACATCGGTTTTAATATCTTTCGATAGATCAATACCCATTTTAAAAAATAATTGCTTTTTTGAAAAAATTTATTTTTTAAAGAATTCCTATAATTAATTTATCAGAGTTATATTAAAATTACAAATCTAATTTAAGTTTTAAATCAAGTTATAATCAAAATCAAAATAGAATAAATGATAAAATTACTTTAAAATATATAAATAAAGAATTTTTTTAAATTTCAAATGAAATCTATTTAAACATTTTCAAATTATGTAACTTTCAGTAATTTTATTTTTTAATAAAATATGATTAAATTTTTAGATATCTTTTTTTAATTAATTTGAATAAAATATATTCAACTCTCAATTTTAAATCATAATAATAAACAAATTAAAAATTTTATATTTAATTTTAAAATAATTTTTTTAAATTTTTATTATTTTTCATAAAGTCTTAAATATCATTATCATCTATAGACTCCAAACTTTCATTATTTTCGAAAAATATTTTTGGTATATTAATTGTTTTATCATTGTTATTTAATGCTGAAGTATCAAATATCTATATAATTTTAAAGCAATTAAAAATTTATTAATTTGTAAAAAATTTTATTAAAATAAAAAGTAATACTTACTTTATTTTTATTAAATTTCCCAATTTCATTCTCGTCTCGAGAGATAGAATTATTTGTTTTTCCTAGCATTGAAGGAGCTTTCAAAAATAATCGATGAGTTCCGGGGTCTATGGAATGAGATAAATCATAGTTTATTGATGTGTTGTCATTCCCGGTAATATCCATATTATGATTTACTGCGAATGTTTTAGGAATATCGAATTTTGATTTATCATTTGGTTGAGATTTGTCTTCTTTCTTAAAATTTTCATTTGTATCAAAATTAATTTTATTATCAATATCATGTGGAGAAATATATGAAGAATCATTTAATTTTTCTAAGTTATTAATGAATGAATTAGTCAATTGAAAATTGTTATTTATATTATTATTGATTTTAAAATTATTTATTGAAGAATCATCATTAATTTCTTGATTACAATTATAAATAATAGGACTATTTATAGGATAAAAATTTTTATTTTTATTATTAGTAGATAATTCTGAACCATATTTTTTACTAATTTTTTCTGATTCTTTATTTCTAATCATATTTTGATCTTTATGGTTACTTGAGGAATTTTCGATTGTTTTAAATTTATTCGGTTTGAAAGGGATATTCATATAGGAGTTTTCTTCTTTTTCTCCTAAACTTTGAATTGTTGAAAAAATATTTTGATTATTATTATATTTGGAAGTTTTATCTATTTTAAAGTTATTTTGAGAAAATAAATAGTTATCATCAGAATTTATTTTTCCTCTAATATTATTTTGAATTGATTTATTTTTTGAAATTTCATTTGTATATACATTACCATTATTTAATTGATTAATATTGCAATTTAAATTATTGATATTTTTTGAAAAATCTTGATTATTAAGTGGTATATTTTCTAAATTATTAAAACTTACTAAATTAAAATTTTCTTGATTTGTCATATCTGTAATTGAATTAATTAAATTACTATTATTTACAGAATTCTTTTTACTTACATAATTAGATTGTGAATTATTTGGGATACAAACCTGATTGAAATTTTGATTGCATAAATTTGTATTTAAATTGTTATAATAATTTTTAAAGGTATTTTTATCTAAATAATTATTTTGGATTATACCTTGCTTAATTGTTTCATTTAAATTGGAATTTTCTTTTTGTTGAGAAATCACATTCATATTATAATTTTGGGTATCTTCTCTGTTTGAATCATATTGCTTAGAATCAATATCTAGAAACTGTTTTGGAAAATTTATTGAGTTATCGTTTAAAAGATTATCATATCGAAAATCTTCTTCAGTTTTTAATTTATTTTTATTTGAAAAAATTTCTTTTAAATTTTCATGTTCCTTTATAATTTTTTGATTGTTTATAATAATATTAGTAGATTTGTTAGAATTAAATGCTGAATTTTCTAAATTTAAATTTTGTGCTAAATCAAAACTAGTATTTGTGGCTGTGGAAATCAATTGTAAATTAGGTTTTTCATTAGATTTTCTATTTCCACAGCTACAATTAAGACTCTTCTCTTCTGATTGATTTTTTATTTTTGAAACAACATGTTCCAATTCTGATTGCAATTTTGTAACTTTCTCTTGTAAAATTTGTATACTATTGGCTTGATCGTAAATTATTGTATAAGCATTCCTTAGATTGTTAGAAGGATCTCCAATAATATTAAACGTTGGATCAAGCAATTGAGAATCATTATTATTTTGCCAAAAAATGTTACTTGGTCTTTTTGTTTTTTGATCATATTCTGAATCTTTATATTCAAAATTATTTTCTTTTATTTTGAATTGATTTGATTGTATGATTGGAGGATTATTTAAATTTATTATATTTTGATTATTTGCTTGGTTATTTTGGTAATTAATAGAATTCTGTTTTTAAATAAATAATTAGATTTAATAAAATTCTAAAAATAAAATAATAAGATAAATTTTTTTACTTTATCTAGATTATTAGTTTTGTTTCCATCTATCATGCTAAAAAACTTCTTATACTTAGATCCGGAATTGATAATTGATTGTTGAAAATAATTTTCGCTATTGTTCTGCTCAAAGTATCCTTTTTTTTCCATACTATATTTTTTATCTCTTGAAAATGAGTTTCGATTTGAAATTGATACTGTTTTTAATGTATCTTGTCTTGAATTTTGATTTGTATTAATAGACAGAGTTTCTGATTCGTCTAAATTGTTGAAGTTACTTTTATTTTGATTATGTATCGCAATTTCATTATAATTTATAAAATTAATATTAGGATTAGGATAATTATAATTATTATTGTCATTATTATTAGTTTTCTTATCATCTTTTTTATAAAAATTTAGTTTACTTTCGGAATCCTTAAAATCTTTAGAAAAAGAATCAATATAAGTCAATTCCTTATCAGGATTTTTATTATAATTATAATTTAGTTGCTTAGGAGGAATGTTGTTTAAATTAACAACTACACTTTGAGATCCTTTTATATTGGAATTGCTCTCATTTTGGGGTATAGGCTTAGGTTTTGATATTTCTCTGTTGACTGAATTTGATCTATTAAATTTCTCAACTTTTAAAGGATAATCATAATTAAAATTTATGTTTTTTTCTTTACCACTAATATCATGATTTTTATTATTTTGAGGAGAAAATAAAATTTCATTATGCATTAAACCTTTGCTAGCTATATTGGAATATGCTTTATTTGAATTGCAATTCTGATTTTTGCCATCTTTTTCCTCGATATAATACAAATCTTGTATTTTATTAGTAATATTATTTTCTTCTGACCTCTTATTTATGATATTTTCTCTCTCAAATAAATCATTTAATTTGTCTCTATAATTTTTATAATTTTCAATTGGCTTTTCAATTACTTTATTTTCTTTATTATTGTCCGAATCAGAATGCTGAATATTTATAGGATTTGCAGGAATTTGATTGAATAGATTAATATTCATGTTATCTTTTTTCTTATCTAAAACATTAAAATTGATATTTTGATTGAAAAAATTTAAGTCATTCGATTCTGTTTTTAAAAAATTCTTCGAATTTAAATCTGAATTTCTATTAATGTTACTTTCTTCTGGGAAATATTGATTATTTGATATAAATTCACTCGAATTTTTTTTAAAATTTTTATTATTATTATTCCTTAACAAAATTTTTCCATTGTTAGTATAGTTTGTATTACTATCTACTACAGAGTCTTTATTTTTGAATTTTTTATATAAAAAAGAATTCGCAGAGAAAAATTGAATTTTATCTATATTATCTCTATAATTAAGTTCAAATTCATTTTTATTCTTAAAATTGTTAATTTGCATATTTTCTGAAGTAAATAAATTATGTTTATCCACTATATGAGAATACTTGGCAATTAACCATTCATTGGAGAATTCATTTTCTTTGGGTTTATCCAAATCATTTGGATATATCTTAACTTCGAAGTTAAAAGGTATTCCAGAGAGAAAAATAATCATGAGGAAAACACTTTCATCAGGAGAAGGCGAATCAATTTCATTTATTTTTTCAGAAGAAAATAAAAACTTTAAACAATTTTGAAAAATAGTTTGTTTATTTTTAAAAATTAGATTTCCCATAACCTCTTCAGATATATTTTTTTTGACTGCAGTTTCTTTTGGAAAGTTCATCCATATTCCAAAAATAATTTGTTGTCTTGATTCTTTATTATTTAATAAAGCAACAATACGATGTTCCAAACTCATTCCCAAATAACCCCAATCAAGAATTTCATCATTCAATTGGTAATTTTGTTCTATTTTTTTTACTAAAAATTTATTTATTTTTGAACTATTCGATAATTTTAATGTTGAAATTCTTTTAATTTCTAAATTAATATTTGGAAATAAAAGATAAAAATTCGCCTTTATTGCTTCAATTTCCCTTTCACTGTTGATTAATTTAAAATTTGATTTTATATTTTCACCCTTTTCTGAAAGTGGACTTTTGTAATTTTTTTCACTAAACATTTTTATTTTTTTGAATTTGAAAAAAACTTGGAATAAACCTCCTAATATTTTTGAATTATTATTTGGATCGAGATTTGCTTTTATTATAGATGCACTATCTAATGATTTGAATTTTTTCATTTCTGTAAATTTGTTATAAAAAATATTTTGTATAAAATTTTTATATTCGTTTTCATTTTTTTCCAATTTAGGATTAATATAGACTATTTTTTCTTCAAATCTCTCATTGTTTATTTTATGGATAAAAATTTTTAATGACTCTCCTATAATTTATATTTTAAAATCTTTAATTCTAATAAATTTTTAAAAATAATTTTAGATGTTTTTTTACCTATAAATTGATTTGAAGTTTTTATATCTCCAACAAAAGCATCATAAAAATCATTAAAAATATATGATTGTAATTCATTTAAAAATTCACTTGTCAATATAATGGTCGGAAATAGGTTTTGAATGCTTATATGAATGGAGCTATTCTTAATATAATAAAAATTACTATGCCTTGTCTATCCCAATAGCATTTTTTCAATGTGTTTCTTAATTTAATTGGCATTTTGTAAAATAGCTCTATTTTATCTAAAGATAATTGACTCTGTTTTTCTGCTTGAGAATCGTTAATTTTCTCTTCGATAAAGTATTTCATTAATGTGTTTTCTTTTTCCTCTATTTTCCTCTGAATTTCATCTGATTTTTGAATTCTTTCATAATCTTTAGCAATTAGATTGTTTTTGTAAGACATGTTTGATTTTATAAATAATAATGTTTAAAAAATATATATATGCAAAATTTAGAATTTAACCCGAAATTAAATATAAATTAATTTATTACACAATAAATTCTATTATTAAAATAAAAATATTATGAAGAAAAATCATTTTAAAGATAAATAAATTATATTA
>Ga0194116_10004896_pt1 | contig 15044 bp, 13 predicted proteins | sample TA2MahsurfametaG_4_FD_148617 | JGI IMG/M metagenome (GOLD analysis project Ga0194116, IMG submission 148617) | Freshwater microbial communities from Lake Tanganyika, Tanzania - TA2015008 Mahale S9 surface | ecosystem: Environmental > Aquatic > Freshwater > Lake | place: Tanzania: Lake...
TATTTTGTTTCTGATTGTAACCTACGAGCCGATAGGCCGACAACTCAGTCGAATGCGGACTCTCTATCATGTCATAGTCTGCAGCCATTTCTTGTAATCGCAACGGGATCGCTCCTCGTGATATTTCACAAACCAGCCATCTCGCCTCATCGCGCTGCTGACACACAACATCAATAAGATGCTCGTACGAAGAGATTTTTCTAGTTAACCAATACTGTCTCCATGAAAGTTTTTGATATCCAAGCACAAATCCCGCAAAAAATAACCAAATAATCAACATAATTGGGTAAATTAATGGTATTTCATATATTACCTGATCATGTGAAACGATAAGATAATCATGACTTAAAAAGCCCACCATTACGCTTAATAACAACGTAGCTGCAATAAATACTTTCATGATGCTGAATTCTTCCACTGTTCAATGATGTAATGCTCTGGAGTACAAAGAAGCTGTAAGGGTTCAACAATATCATGCGGTATATCAGTATTCCACTGTAACTGACAAGCATCATGATACCGCCCGGTATCAACATAATTCTGTAATGTTAATAAGATTTCTGTTTCAGAATTTTTAGGCTGCTCTACTTTGACACCAAATTTCTCCATAATATTTAAAATCCCATTTCCAGAATGGTCAGGTGATTCTTTTTGTAACCGCCGTGCTAAAAGTTGACTAAAATCTAACCATGTTTTTCGTTGACTAATTGACTCAATCATCAATCGACGTTGCTCAATGGATAAAAAATCTAACTGACTTAACCACCAAGAAATTCGCTCAGAGTCATTAAAAAATAACTGCTGCGCAATCAATGCTCGCGCTAAAATCCCTATATCATGATGCGCTTGCAAAATCCAAGTAACAAGCTGCTCTGCTTCTTCAGAATTTCCAGTTTTAACACTTAACGCAATCGAACTCAGTGCGCGCTTCTGATCGGAAATGACCAATTCCAACTTGACCAAATCTGCAGAAAGCTCATCTATTTTTTTATTTTGATTTCCTAATGCTTCAATAAGATATACTTGACGAGCATGTAATTCATAGACTTGCCATAATCCATAGATTGATAAAAACAGAAAAATTGCTAGTACAACTGATTTTAAAAACCTATATCCATATTTTTTTAAAAGGTCAATGATTATCATCTAGTGTGTTCCTGTTTTTGCACGCGCAGTATTGGCTAAGACTGGTGTATTAATTAATTGCTGGAATGCAAAAATTAATCGATCGGCATATTCTAATGTATGAATCATTTCCGCAAGAAGTGGTGCTAACTCAGGCATTAGCTTTGCAATTTCCTCAGGGTTAATATGCACACCTCCAGCCACTCCACCACTCCCTCCACTCGCAAGATCGAGCTGTGTGAGTGCATAAGCTAACTCTTGAACCGAGCGCATAACAATAATCGGCACAACAGTTTTTCTATGAGCTAAATAACCTGGTGTAAAAAGCTTTACTGGCTGAATTACAACCTCTTCAACATCCTCATCTGGTGCGGTTTGTGCAGTATCAGCTGAGGCTGTAATGACTCTCATAACGTACTGCCCCTGCTGATCGAGTTCTTGCTCCTTGCGACCAGCCCAGTCATTAAAAAATTCACCAACTCTCTGTGAGAATTCTACAACACTTTGATCGGATGATTTGAGATATTCTTGAATTTTTTTTGAAATTGCTTCCTTTTTTTCATCAAAGACCGAATGCACTCTTGTATCTATCTCCGCAGACAAATGATCTTTTATCGTCGTAACCATGATAGTTAAACCAGTGAGCAACAAATCTTGATCTAATTGTATTCCAGCTGGATCATTCGCTACTTTAGTATCTCCGCGAGTTAATGCATCATTCATTTTAATAATTTGTTCAGGTGTATATGGCTTAGCATTCAGCCTGGCCTGAGATGTGTTTAATACGAAATCCAACATATCTACGGGAGTTGTTTGAATAAGTCCAAGATAATAATTCTTCACCTCATCAAATTTGGCTGGATTATCGCCAGAAATGGCCGAGGCTTCCGCTACATATGCAGTATCAATTTCACGCAACACCCACAAATAATAAAAGAAATATAATTGTAATACCCCATTATATTGTATTGGATATACCGATCCATCTAATTTTTGAGGGTCACAAATTAAATTTAAATCGATATGAAACTCTTTGAGCAAGTTCACCCCATCCTGTGCAATTTCTGCGCGCTGCGATGGCGTAAGAGCTTTTAATTTATCAATAAATCGATTTTTCGTCGAATTTGTTGAATTTTCCATAGTAGTCTTATCATTGTTATATTCAATCAGCTTATTGAATTATAGTACGCGATTGTCAGGACTCATGGTGAATGTACATGATTTCAGATAGCCAATGTTGTTCCTGGACAATAAGTTGTGTTTGTTTTGTGAAATATTTTATAAGTCTTTTGGCTGATAAACTAATGTAGACATCCTGTGAAAAATGAACCTGACCTAATGCCTGTGCTGCACTAATTGAGCTACATATAATAAGCCCAGAATTCCACGCACTTGCAAGCAGCTTTGCATTCATGTAGTCAGGCCAATTCCAGTGCGTAATAACCGGCTGAATAAAATTATTTTCTTGGAAAATAGCAAGATGCTTTAACACCCCCTGATGCGACCCATACCAATATGTATTTTTTTCTCTCCATTCATTCATGTAACAATGACACAGCATTACAAAATTAAATGACCCATTATTAGGAATTTTGATTTTTTCTAGCTCAATTCCAAGAGAAACAGCAAATGCTCTTGTCTCGGGCCCTATACAATAAATTTTAGAAAACCGATCTTTCCAATAAACGATTTGCTTTAACGCGGAAGTAGACGAAGCAATCGCATATGAATCAACTTCAGGTACATTAATATAATCATTAGCCTTAGTACGAACCATGGGCCAATGCTCATAATCAATACCTCTTTCGCGTAATGCAAATCGAGTGTTTTCTGTTAAATCGTGAGTATGTGTTATACAAATGCGAGAGTACATTTCGACCATGAATGGGTTTTAAGACGAAATTCACGAATTGTCCAAGACAATGCTGCTTCTAAATTATCACAATACGCATGAGCTCGGTGCCAATCATTTAAATGATTCATTGCAAAAATCCAAACGATTGCACCTTCGCAATGACTTTGAATGTCCACATAAATTCCAACTGCACTTTGACAAGTGGCTGCAAATAACGCAGCAATCTCTCTTTCCCAAATCATTCTCATCTTAAGAGACAAATTGATATTCTCTTTAATCATCAACCATTGTGAATCATCCTCTGCTCTTGCTTGCAAGGCCAATAGTCCTTGATTAAATGGCGGCACCATTTCATCTAATTCAAACATAGGACAAGTTATATGCATACCCAAGCGCTGCAAGCCTGCAGCTGCCAAAATGATTCCATCAAAATCACCTTGCTTCAATTTCTCAAGGCGTGATGTGACATTCCCCCTCAGAAAAATAACCTCGCAATCAGGCCTTAATAGCTTCATCTGCCCAAAACGCCGCAACGATGATGTTCCAACTCTGCTGTGAGTTGGCATTTTCTGCCAAGATTCATATGGGGTAACACAAACATCTTGATGACTCGCGCCTTCATCGAAAAGCCCAATAATTTCTAAACCTTCAGTAAGCTCTAAGGGCATGTCTTTACAAGAATGAACTGCCAAATCAATCTGATTTGTAAGCAATGCATGTTCTAGCTCTTTAATAAAAACGCCTTTCCCACCTAATTCCTTCATAGGAGTTGAAGGAAAAGCGTCTCCACGTGTATTAATTAATACAAGTTCAATATGCTCAAGAGGGTAATTCAAAAGCTCGGCAACTCTTTTGATAATCATTTGAGTTTGCGCACGAGCTAGCGCTGAGCCTCGAGTTCCGACACGAATGATACGATCAGACTTTCTCATCAATTAATACCCAAGAAGGGCGATTACTGGTCATTAACAATAAGAATGGCACAAGCGCAATACTAAGTAAACCAAATGCAAAAGATAACATCATCACTGTAGAATAAGTCCGCGAACCTTTTTCTGAACTAATAATTCGATCGACAATTTGTCCAGAAATATCCCTTCCCATAAATTCTAATTCACGGGCACTTTGCGCAAGTGCAACCAGTGGACTATCAGGAGATTGATCGAGCATCAGCATTGCATCAGAGAGTGCATAAAAAGAGGCTGCATAATCGGTTAACATCTGAATAAAAAGTTTTTTATGCCCAGTATCAAGAAACATATCATTATCAATTAAATTAACAAACACATCCAAAGAGCTTTTAAATCGATCGACATATTTGTGGCATGGTTTTAAAAGGAAGTTTTTCTCACTATACGATAGTTTTAATAGTTGATGATGATAAGGCTCTAGCAGATCGCGAAAAGCAAATTCTTGGGTTTCTAACTGCCAGATAAATGTTTCAATTTTAATATAATCTTGCTTCAATCGACCTTTTAAGCCATGATCGAAATCAATTCCTATGCGCTCATAGCACTGACTTGTTACTTCGAAGTCACGCTGATAGACTTTGAGTCCATTACGAAGATGTGCCAACTCATCTTGCAACTCTGTTTGTTCTTTTAAAAGCTGCGAGAGATACGTTAAATTGTTTTCAAGAATCGCTGCATTTGCATTAAATTTCTTAATTTCATCCCAACTTAGTCGAGTTAAAAAGTTTTTCTCGTTTTTTCTTAACAATAAAACATCTGAATTAATTTTATAAGAGTGGCTAATCGCACTTTTTAACATTGTAAGCTGCGCAGAATGTGCTTCAAAAACTTTAATTAGAGTGACGGTCAAAACGCCGAGTATGAAAAAAATAAGAAGAAATTTATGTTTTGAATTCATGCACTATTAATCGCAACAATACTGTATATCTTATATTTTTGCTAATTTTATCAAAATACTCAATAAAATAATTGAAAAATTATCGCACAATCAAACATCGCCCTTAAATACTTAGTGAAGCGTCGCTTAGAGACAACAAACTTCATACACACCCCAAGCTCAAAAGAGAGTGAATTGATTTTTTATAAAATATGTAACATACAAGAAAAAGACAAATAGCCCCCAAGAATAGGAGCTATTTTGAAAAAATAACTGAGAAATTTTTATAGGAAATAATTTTTCAGCACTCAATTAAAACCAAATCACTAAACCCGTAATCATAAAAATTAAAAGTAAAAGTGTACCTTGTAACAGCCCCAAAACCCACCAATCACGTAATGTCCAATATCCCATTCCATAAGTAATCGTTCCAGCTCCTGTACCATAATGTGTCAATCCGCCTGATAAAGAGGTGGAAAATGCTAATCCATAAATCAAAGGCTTAACAGGCACATTCAAGCCCAATCCAATTAATACTAAAGGATGAAAAATCGTTGTAATATGACTTGTTAACGATGCAAAAAAGTAATGTACATAAAAATTAATACACATCAAGCAACAAAGCATCGCTTTAGGACTTAATTGTGGTAAATAACTCATGAGTGATTGAGCTGCCCAATCAATAAATCCATGGTCTTTCATTAAAGCTGTTAAGGTAAATAATACCGTAAGCCATATAAATGTCGTCCAAGCATGATGATCGGTCACTAATTCGTGCCAAGATAATACTTCCGTGATTAATAAAATAGTAATTGCAAAAAGCGCTGCGGCAGTTGCTTGAATACCAAATAATGGACCGATTACCCAAGCTGTTAGCAAAAATAAAAAAACCATTCCCATAATCATTTCTTTTGCACGCATTGGCCCAAGTACAAGATATGCATCTTGTGTTTTTTGCCCTAACTCTAGAATGCGATCATGATCGGGTTTTACAATTTTTTGCAAAAACAATGGAGTGACAATTAAGGCAATAATCGATGGTACAATTGCGCCAGAAAACCAATCGAGCCAGGAAATTTGATATCCAACCTCAGCAGCAATATTAGCAATCATGGGATTGCCTGCCATTGCAGTTAAAAATAATGCAGAACTAATTAAGTTCGCTTGAAAACATCCATAAAGAATAAATGCATTCCAATGTCTAAAATTTCTATCTTTTTCAGAGGGTGTACCAAAAATCCCCTCTCCTAATGCCTGAGCTACCGGTACAATTAATCCACCACCACGCGCAGTATTAGACGGAATAAATGGCGCAATTATGCATTCTGCCAACATTAGAGCATAGGTAAGGCGTAACGGAGTGCTACCTAATACTGCACTCATCCATAAAGCAATCCTTTTCCCTAGTCCTGATAAAATAAATGCTTTTGAGATAAAAAATGCAAAAACAACCAGCCAAGTGATCGGATAGCTAAACTTTAGTAGTGCCTGGTCAACTGTAATCGTAGAGGTCGCAATAAGCGCTGACATTGCCAAAAATGAGACAACGCCCATTTCGTATACTTTAAATATAACGAGCGCAATGGTGATCACAAAAATAAAAAATGCATTCCAACCAACTTGATCTACGCCCTGAGGAATTTGCACAAGATGCGTACAACCAAAATAAAATATACTTGCAATTATAATTGCATACAGTGAACGACGATGATCCATGCTTTTAAACTCAACGAAGTAAATTAATCCACATCATAGACAATCTCAAGCTTGGTGTAAAATAATCTCAATCAGTATTGCCCCGCGCTCCTTGATCATATTGCTTACTACGCATCGTAATCTGAATGAATGTATCGGATTTTATTACACCTAGATTTCTCTACAAAAAGACGTTAACATTCTCAGTGCATTAATTCTTAACTAGGTTTAATTACATGAAAAAATTGAAAAATATGAGTTACTCTTTATCTCTGGCGGAATAACTACTCATTATAATCACTCCTCAGAAAAAGTTGGTCTCAAAGAAGACGTCGCTTGGGCATTATTTTCAGCCGCATTGCAATGGGTTGTTAATACTGTTCTTGATATTGTGTCAGGTAGAAATAACAAAGACAAAAAAGATGAAAAAGACAATCGATACAACAGCCCTTTTTCTTCTACAGCTTTTTAGCAAAAACATTCCTTACCTCACCTCATAAGGATATTATGCTGCCCAATCAAGATACTCAAACCTTCAACAGCAGAACGTATACAAGCCCTTCCGGCAGTTTAACGAAAATTACTGTCTTACTCGTCGGCGTTTTCTGCGATTTATTGCTATGGTCTATCTTTATTTTCTTTGGCATGATCATCTTGATATTAGAAAACCATAAGTTCTTTTCTCACTTCTTAATCGGGTTGATTTATCTTTTGACTGTGGGGTGGAGAACATTTAGATCAAATTATCCAGTTATGTCTTTGGGGATGTTTTTATCCTATATTCCTGCATCATTATTTTTAATATATATGCAATCAACATCAACGCCTTCATCAGATTTTTTCTTTATCATCGAATTAATTTTTTTAATAAGCTTATCTCGAATACCACTACTCATACAGAGTCCATCCTATAATGCAACCTATTACAATATAATCAAAAAATTTACCTTTTTTATAATTTTGCAAACATGTTATGGAGTAGCATTAGAGACAATAAGACCCTCTTTTTTTGAATCATTTAGGTGGCCTTTAGGATTGTCTGACTTAAAACCAAATCTAACATATGAATCCAAAACGAATATTCAGTTTTTTTATGATAATAAAGAGGAAGCAGATCGCATAGAAACTTATTTGCCAGAAATATTAGCAACTTTAAAAAAGTCCCCTTTCTATACAAACGATGAGTCCTTGGTATTAATTGAAAAATTTCAAATGCCCAACTTTGAATTTATTAATAAAAATTTTGATAACACTGGTGGTTTTTTCCTCCCTATAAAGCAATACAGTTACTATCTTGTAGAGCCAAACCGATCGTTCACCCCTGAGTTAACGTACTATTCGCATAATAATAGATATCGAGCGGTCATTATTCATGAGCTTACTCATCAACTAATCAGTAGATTTTATGGCAAATGGTTCAGCTTATTTTTCATCCCTACATGGAAAAATGAAGGATATGCAGAATATCTTACCGCTCAAGGGTATTACAGTACGAAATCAGAATTACGCGCAATTTTGTACGAAAACAATATTTCCGATCAAACGTTAGAAGATCCATTTTCTAAAAAAAGAAAAAACAAATATGACTTAGACGATTATATGTCAGCTTTTTTACAAACACGTTACGCACTTGATGTACAGAAGATCTCAGAACCAGACTTCATGAAAGATGCTTATCAGCCAGCATCTGCAAGAACAATCAGAGAATGGTTAGCCAACGAAGAGTAGCATCTATAGCAAATTAGAAATAGACAATTACTTAATAAGATCGATATTCTGTTGTTATGACGTTCATACGAGAATGCCCTATGTTTCTATTTGTAAGATATATTCTTTGGGGTCAGTGGTTATTGTTAAAGCAATTATTAAATTATTTCTTACACAGCTCTGCATTAAATTCATATGATGTTGAACGAGTTTTTGCAGAGAACCTCCGTGTGACGACATGCCTCAGCAAAACCAGCCCCTCGTCATCCATTTCACGCGATACAAAAGTTGTTCTTATAAATCATCGATGCTTTTCTGATTTTTTTATTGATGGATTTATCTTAAAAAAATGTACTCACTTATCTCGATGGGCTGTTGGTATTTTTTTTCCAATTTTTGGCCTTTATGGCCTTATAAGCGGACGCATTTTATTTTTTCATCGCGGAAAAACACCTCGAAAAACACTTGCTTCCAAGATTGCGCTCCATCTTGAAAAAAATCCTGATCGGCCATTAATCGTGTACCCAGAAGGCACAAGATATCTTGGGACTACACCTCGCCCCCTGAAGCATGGAGTTATAAAAATATGTTTTGAGCAAAATTTGCCCTGCCAGATTGCTATTATTTGGGGGAAAGATCGTATTTTGAATGAAAAAACATTTAGTGTAAGTTACGATCAATTATGTATATACAGCTTTTCAAATGTATTTTTGCCTGCAGAATATGTGGATTTTGATTCATTTTATGTAGCAATTTCTATGACATGGGAGAATATGTGGGCACAAGTTAGTTCTGAATACCCTTCTCTGTAAAATGCAAAATACCATAATTATATTAATGTAAATATCTTACTTTAATTAATATATATTCTACTTATATAATTTTTCGAGTATTATGTTTATTAATCCGGGCTAACTACTACATGATTAGAATGATTATTTTCTCTTTTTTAATAATGTTATGCTCTCCTATTGCAGCATTAGAACCCATTAGTGATCAACTTGTTGCTGTAGTTGAGAAAAAAGCAATTACAGAGCAAGATGTACTAAAAAGATTTGAGTTATATGCACAACTCGGCTCTGATAAAAGCCAAGGGGAATATACACAAATCAGAAATTCACTTATTGATGAGCTCTGCTTAGAAGAGATCGAAAGTCTTTTTTGGCAAGAAAACTCGTTACCCGAAATATCCATCTCTGATGAGCAAATTGCCTTAATTCGTGCAAATTACCCTGATATGGACTGCGACGATCGAATATTAAAAGCAGCTTACCTTGCATCTATGCGCCGCGATCGAATCAAGCGAATATTTGTACAGCACCATGTCCCCATATCTTCACAAGAGTTGAAGACAGCTACTGCGCAAGCAGGATTCTGGCAATCTCTCCAAGCACAATGGTCTTTTGATTTAGCTTATTCTCAAAAGCCTTTCAAAAACAGTGCTGACGCAGAATCTAAAGCCAAGCGCCTGATTCTGCCTGTTGGGCATATTGCAACAGCGATCGTTAAAAATGTGGATTGGTCCAAAAGAAATCAATGGCAGTATTTTGAAGATGATGGTGAATTTGTTGCCGTAAAGCTCTCTGAGATTAAATTGCCAAATCTTCTATCTCATACGTACCGTGTTGAGTTATGTGCCGTTAGTCCAAAAGAACTCGATCTTTCAACACAGAAAACTTTTAAATCATTTGATGCTCTTTCAGAAACGTATGGTAAAACTTTTATAGAGATTAGCTCTTTAAATGAAGTGCCTCCGGAACTTTGGGCAGCGGTCAATCAATTAAACCCAGGCGAAATTTCCCAACCATTTGCTATTAACGATCAATATTACGTAGCACGATTAATAGATTGCTCTCAAACCCTTTCAAATGAACGGATTCAAGCAGCCCTAACTGATGCTTTACGTCAATATCGTGCTGAAGAAAAACTTCCATTATGGTATCAAGAAATGAAACAACGTTATTTTGTTAAGGTTTTTGCATAAAAATGAAACATATACCAAGACGAAGATTTGGCCAGAATTTCCTACAAGATAAAGAGATTTTGGAAAAAATCGTTAATGCCCTTGAATCTCCAAAAGGGTCCACATTGCTAGAAATTGGCCCCGGTCAAGGAGCTCTGACTTTTCGTCTTCTTGATCGAGGCTATCGAGTGATTGCGATTGAAATCGATCGTGATTTAGCCGATGCGCTCATTAAAAAAAATCACCCAGATTTAGTTGTTATAACACAAGATGTTTTAAACTGTAATCTTAATATGCTGTGCGAAGAGCATAACATTTCTGAATGTATTGGTAATTTACCTTATAACATTTCTACACCATTTTTAATTAAATTTACAGAACTTCAGCGTAAATTGCCTGGTCTTTTCTTATTACAAAAGGAAGTCACTGATCGTATTATCGCGTCTCCTGGAAATAAGGATTTTGGAAGACTTTCTTTAGCAATAGGACAGTTTTTTACCGGACATCCCGTGTGTTTTGTGCCACCAACATGCTTTTATCCAGCACCAAAAGTCAATTCCCAAGTGATCGCACTCAAACCACGAGATAGCGCTGAGTGCATAGTCCATCATAAGTTTTTTGCTGAAATTGTGCATGAAGCTTTTCAGCACAGACGAAAAACCCTGCGCAATGCTCTACCTAATTGGACGATTGACTTTACAGGTGCTGGGATCGATCCTCAACGCAGGCCAGAAACTCTCTCTGAAGCAGAGTTCAACCACCTATCTCAATATGCTTGTCCAAAGCTGGCTGAAATTTAATCAATCCAGAATAAACTTCGTAAGCAGTGAGTCCTTTACCCCATACACAGCCAGTATCAATTCCTGTGTACCAAGGACCACTGACACCACCTAGTGAAGCCCAATGTCCAAAAACCACCTTAGGCAATTTTTTTTCGAATTGAGAGTCAATCATATACCAAGGCTGACTTTCAAAAATAGACTCCTCTCCTAAGCCAGGAATGTCTTTTCGAGCAAGATGTAAAGATTTATCATCCACATTGATAAATCGCATGTGTAAAAATACATTAATATAAAAACTTATTTGCAACAGATAAGGCTCGCTTTTCAACGGCTCTGTAATAGCCAAATCAAACATGCTACCAATCTGATCGAAATCCTCTTGCGAGGCAGATTGGATCCAATATTTTAAAGTGTCTGCGTGCTCTTGATTTTGCTCTAGCGTCCAATGAGGCCATAGCCCTGCATGTACCAAGTAAGTGTTTTCTATTTTTTTCAATACATCTCGATTTCTCATCCAACTTAACCAGCGCTCTGCATATGGCTGCCTTGCGATATGCTCAAAATCATCAATTTTTCTACTACGATCGCTATGAAACCATCGAATAAAAGCAAGCTCATGATTTCCAATAATACTATCGAATTGCGCATTTTCTGAAAAAAGCTTTAATACCGATTCGGAATCAGGGCCTCGATTAATCAGATCTCCAATACTAATAACAACATCATCAGAATTCAGTTGCAATTGCTCAAGAAGCGCCATAAGAGAACGATAACATCCATGAATGTCGCCAATTACCCATATTTTCATATGTAACTACACATTTGTAAGATTTTTCTCATTGTAAATCTTTTTATGCAGATCTGTACTCTCCTTCCATGTTTTTTTGATATAATTCTCTCCATGTCCTTATTTTAGGTGTATAACTATGTCTTTTTTAAATCTTTCAGGTTATGCCTTTACATCCCTTTGTGATATTCCAGCAATTAAAGCAACGCTCAAAGAGCTGCAGGCTCAAGAACCATACGCACACTTGCGAGGAACTATTTTACTTGCACCAGAAGGAGTTAATCTTTTTTTATCAGGAGATGAATCTGCTTGTTATGCAATTATCGATCAATTATGTGAATCCACTTCGCTAACACGTGAAGCTTTGCAATTAAAGCCAAGCTGGAGTGATGAAATTGCATTCAATCGTTTCTTGGTGAAAATAAAAAAAGAAATCATAGCGTTTGATGAGTTTTATTCCCCTGAACACGTTGCACCATATGTTTCTCCAGCTCAATTAGATGAATGGTACAATCATGATGCAGATAATATTGTGTTACTTGATACACGCAATACTTATGAAACAGAATTAGGCACTTTCAAAAATGCAATTGTTCCGCCACTCAAATCTTTTAAGGATTTACGTCGTGCTGATATTTTAGAAACACTTGAGCCCTACAAATCTAAAAAAGTTATCACATTCTGTACTGGTGGAATCCGTTGCGAAAAAGCAGCAACATTCTTGAAACAGCAAGGTTTTAATGACGTATATCAACTGCATGGTGGCATTCTTCGTTATTTTGAAGAAACAACCGCACAGAACTATACCGGCGAATGCTTTGTATTTGACAAGCGCGTCTCTTTGACACCAACACTTGAGACAAGTGATAAACACCTCTGCTACGCCTGCCGACACCCCTTAACAATTGAAGATATGCAATCGCCCTACTATAAAGAATGCGAATCATGTCCTTATTGTCACAAATAAAGAGAAGTACATTATGAATATTAAAGAAATTGCTTTTTCATCGCCAGATCGCGCTCAATCTGTCCCGGTCATCATTGAAATTCCTGCTTATGCAGATCCAATAAAATATGAACTTGATAAAGAAAGTGGCGTGCTAGCGGTCGATCGATTCCTCCAAACACCAATGCAATACCCTTGTCACTATGGTCTTATTCCTAATACTCTCGGAGGAGACGGAGACCCGCTTGACGTTTTAGTTTATGCCCCATATAAGCTTATTCCAGGATGTCTGATTCGAGTCAGGTTACTGGGTGGGATTGTCATGCATGATGAATCTGGAGAGGATTTAAAATTTATTGCTGTGCCCATTTCTAAGCTCTCACCAGAATTTGAAAAATTCCAAGAAGTTCACGATCTTGATGAGGGCTTAATTAAAAAGATTTTCCATTTTTTCGAGCATTATAAAGATCTAGAAAAAGGAAAATGGGTTAAAATGGGTGAAATTTTCTCCGCTCAAAAAGCTCGTGAAGTCCTTCTTTCATCGATTACGTAATATCTTCTGCAATACTTGCTCCTGATAAGGGGCAAGTGAGTTTTCTAACGGACCAGTCCATTTTGAATCTTTGCTTTTGAGCATTCCAAGCGCTTGGAAATCAATAGAAAATCCGAATTTATAATGCCATTGAGATCCGTTGGTCTCCGGATCGTATTCTTTATCAACGCCACCAGACACTTTCCAGCTCCAGCAGCAATCTTCATACCCAAAACTTACTTTTGCTTGCGCAATCTGGATAGGAATCAGATCCCAAGTCATTTCAATTCTCATTTTTGATGGATTTTCTGGTAGATTTTCATACAAACAGTAATATTGAGCAACCGATTGCACTTGTTGGCTCAACCGATCGAGTGGATAATATTTATGGTAGAAAATACCAGACCGAATATGCTTAGTTGAATAATACATATTATGCATCATTTCTGCACGGACCCATTCATTTGTGGCAGTATCATATAATGTTGCAACATCCCATGAACCACCACTCACTCGAATAGAAATAGGGGACAAAAAGTGCTTATCTCTAAATGGTGTTAAATAAGGCTGTCCAGCGGCACTCCATGGATTTGATGGAGATTTAATCGCCATTGCACAAGATACTTCTGATGTAATGTTCTCATCTAAAGACATTTTCCAAATTGGGGTAATCCATGCGCCATTCGATCCCCAGTCAAGACCTTGATGCCATCCAGGACTTACAAAAAAATCATAACTAATCGGCTGCGCAATCACATCCAAGAGAATCGGATCTGTTGATGTCTGTTCGCTAAGAGAGCCGGCTGCAATAATTTTTAAATTACCGGCACCTCCGTGAATCTCAATAAGAGGCACTTTCCACCATAATGATCCAACAAATTGCTCCTCTATAGGATAGGCACTGAGTCGATGTTTAAGATAAAAATCATCCAAAACATACGTATTGCCCTCTAAACGGGTACGTACATAGCAATCATCATTATATCGATGAATCAGATCAGCCCCAACATTTAATCGAGTGAGTCGATCGTTTGATGTCCAATCTGCTCTACCCAAATACTCAATAACTTCATAATTTGCCTGGTGCGCTTGTTCACTTCTATATAGTTTTTCAGTAGAAACGCGAAGCAGTCCTAACGGTGTTTGCTTTTCAATCCATCCCTGGTTAACTAAATATAACTGCTGCCAAAAAGAGATTGCGCCGGGATATCTATAGCAGAAATTTGGATCGCTCACTAACGATCCTTGATACCCATAATTAAAACTCTCAAGGTCGTTCTGCTGACTCGAAACAGAAATCATCCAGCTTTCTTGAGGATTATTTCCAAATGGAATCGTTTGCATAAAAACTTTTGCATGTATATTGTTTTTAACAACATTTGCCCCTAATGAAATTCCATTTTTAAAATTTATCTGTGGAATAATTTCTAACTCTTCTGCTTCATTTGTCCATAAAATAGGCCAAACTAATGCGGGACCACTCTGCGTTTCTATTTGAATGCGAGGAATACTCTCGAGTGCTCGTTTTGATCGTAATCCTTGGTAAACAAACTCACTCGCATAAAAAATTTCATAATCCCATAAGAAAACACCAACATCTGAAAGTTGTAATAAATCTTCATCCATATCATATTCAAGCTTTTGAATATGCATATACCAACTTGGATCGATAATATCACATTGAGTTGCAGTCAAATCGTCAATTTGTAACTTTTTATTTTCTAGCAAACATGAAGTCGCTGTTCCGTATAATGCATATTTAGGTAAGAAAAATTTTAATTCATTTCCTAAAAATCTTTCATCA
>Ga0194116_10004898_pt1 | contig 15030 bp, 11 predicted proteins | sample TA2MahsurfametaG_4_FD_148617 | JGI IMG/M metagenome (GOLD analysis project Ga0194116, IMG submission 148617) | Freshwater microbial communities from Lake Tanganyika, Tanzania - TA2015008 Mahale S9 surface | ecosystem: Environmental > Aquatic > Freshwater > Lake | place: Tanzania: Lake...
TTAAGATGTCAGTCGATTCTTGGTAAATTAATCTGTTCTTTGTGAACGATATTTAATGTATATGCACCCTGCAATTTCTCTGCAAAAGTCTGTGCTTCTATTTGTGTTCTAAAATCGCCAACTTTCAAATTAAAATAAGGAGGTTCAAAACTCATGTATGTATCAATCTTAGGGTAGCTGCTAACGAAACGATTTCTTACTTCTTCAACAACTGATTTTTCAGGATCGAAACAAATTTGAACACGATATCCAGTCAAAAGGCGCGGCTTTTTTTGATATAAGTATTGATCTATTCGATTATCTTGTTTGAATGTAATTTGGCTAATCATTGATTTTGAAATAATTAATCCCAATGCAAATAAGAAGTTTTTCATGGATGTGCGTTTATGAGATCAAATTTAAATTCTTTGTTAAATTGTTGTTTCTACATCTGCTTATTTAGAATGATTTTAAATTATGGTATTTTACTCTATTTTTGTCATCAAATTATCATTCGATCAACTGATTCTTCTAATTTTGTTGCCGTTAAAATGCGCTAAAATCGCAAATAATTAGTTAGAATTTAGTAATTATTTTCATGAAAATATCTAATATTCAATCTCTTAAACGACTATTCAAAGCATCTAGTGTTATCTTATTTTTCGCTATTCCTTTTTTTTCGTTTCAAGCAGCAGCCCAAGGAGAAGCCTTGTTCAAATCAAAATGTGCAACGTGTCACCAACCTTTAAAAAATAGCACAGGGCCAAAACTTTATCAAGTTCGAGACAAGTGGGCCTCAGGTGGTGCTAAAGAAGGTTCGATTTACACATGGGTGAACAATTGGCAAACTGCCGCTGCATCTGATCCTTATGCTGCAGCGGTTTCCAAGTGGTCACCAACTGCCATGTCTGCTTTCCCAGATTTAAAAAAGGAAGAAATTGATGCCATATTTGATTGGGTTGACACACAACAAGAAGCCGTAACTACTGTTGGAACAGGCGGAGATGAAATGTCTGCTGAAGGGGCCGCAACTGAAACATCCGAAGAAGAAGGTTCTCTCGGGTGGATTTGGATTGTAATGGGTGTTGTCTTCATTGTAATAATTCTTGCGGTTGGTGGCGTTCGACGTCAATTGAAAGTTGTTACCGCAGAAAATCCAGATACTCAAGAACGCTTAACGTACGCTGAAGAATTTAGAGCTTGGGCGTGGAAGTACAGATTGTATGTTGGAATTGCTTCTTTGATTACCGTGTTATCAGTGATTGTTACTTTATTCCAAGGATTATATAGAATCAACGTTGTTGAAGATTACCAGCCATCTCAACCAATAGTCTTCCCGCACGATCGCCATGCAGGAGTTAATGGTATTGATTGTAAATACTGTCATAACTCCGTTACCAAGTCAAAGTCTGCAGGCATTCCTTCAGTGAACGTTTGTATGAATTGCCACAAACAAATCAATGGAGAAGGAAAACCTTTCGCTGGCGAAATCAAGAAAATTTACGAGGCAGCTGGTTGGGATGTTTCTTCGGGTGCAGGTAAATACACGGGTAAAACAAAACCAATCGTTTGGAATAAAGTTCACGTTCTTCCTGATCATGTATACTTCAATCACTCCCAGCACGTTGTTGTTGGTGGAATTGATTGTAAGCAGTGTCATGGTGATATGACTAAAATGAGCGAGGCAGTTAAAGTTCAACCAGTTGAAGAACTGAATAAAATTGAAGGAAACATCAAGTTGACCAAACCAACGCTTACAATGGGTTGGTGTATCGAATGTCACGGCGCGAAAGATGTGGCATTGGGTAATGGACAAAGTGGTTACTATGATGAAATCCACAGAAGGTTAATGAATAACGACAAAAAACTTTATCGTCAATATTTAAAAGATGGTAAGGTTTCAGTCAGTGAGCTTGGTGGTTGGGAATGTGCTAAATGTCACTATTAATATATTAATGTTCTTGTCGAATAAATAGACTATGGGATTAACTAGAAAATATTGGAAAGGAATTGAAGAATTAAAGGAAACTCCTGAATTCATCAAACAAAAAGATCAAGAATTTCCTTCTCAGCAAACAATTGAGCAGTTTTTGGCTGACGATAATTTAGCTGAGACTTCAACAGCAAGGAGGGATTTCTTGAAATTCTTAGGGTTTTCCGTTGCAGCAGCTACCTTAGCAGCATGTGAAGCTCCTGTTACGAAGGCGGTTCCTTATGTTGTTAAGCCAGAGAATGTAACTCCTGGAATGCCTACTTGGTATGCTTCAACATATTATGATGGAAATTCGTACGCGAGCATCCTTGTAAAAACAAGAGAGGGTCGTCCAATTTTCATTAAAGGAAATCACGAATTCGGTTTCACGAAAGGTGGAACAAATCCGCAAATAGTAGCTTCTGTTTTAGGATTATATGATAGTGAAAGACTAACAGGTGCAAAAGCAAACAAAAAAGGTGCTTCATGGTCATCTGTTGATAAAGAAATCTCAGCTGCGATTAAGTCAGCAAAGAAAGTTACTTTGTTATCAAATACGGTAATTAGCCCTTCCTTAAATAGAGCAATTACTGATATTGCAACCTCATTAAATGGAGAAGGCGGTTCTAAATTTGAGCATGTTCAATACGACGCTGTTTCTTACAGTGCAATACGTGAAGCAAACTTGAAAAATTTTGGAGCAGCAATCATTCCAGGATATGATTTTTCAAAGGCTAAAACAATTGTAAGTTTAGATGCTGATTTCTTGTCTTCTTGGTTATTGCCTACTGAGTTTGCCGTTCAATATGGACAAACTAGAAATCCTGGAGACAGCATGTCAAAGCACTTTCAATTTGAATCAGTTATGACTGTTACTGGTTCAAACGCGGATTACCGTGGAACGGCAAAACCTTCAGAACTTGCTGGAATTTTGGCATATTTAATCAAAGGACTAGGTGGAAATGCTGGAGTTAATGCTTCTGTTCCTGTTGGTTCCAAATTAGCTGCTGATGAAGCTGTTAAAGCACTGAAAAAGTCAGGGAAAGACTCGTTAGTGGTTTGTGGATCAAATAATGTTGGTCTTCAGATTTTGACTAATAAGTTGAATAACTTACTAAAAGCATACGGAAATACAATTGATTTAACGAATACCATTGAGTTATTTCAAGGGGATGATACGAAAGTTCAAAAGCTTGTTAAGGATGTTATTTCGGGTAAAGGTCCGGATGTATTGTTAATGTATGGAGTAAATCCAGTTTACACACTTCCGAATGGAGAAGAATTTGGAAAAGCACTGGCAAAAATCACTACAGTTTCGTTTGCATCTCACGAAGATGAAACTGCATCCTTATGTAAGTTTATTTGTCCAGATCACCACGCCTTAGAAGGATGGAACGACTATCAAGCAAAAGCAAATCAATATGCGATTGCTCAACCTACAATTCGTCCTTTGCACAATACGGCTTCAGCTCTTGAATCTTTATTAGTATGGAATGGAAAAGCGCAACGTGGGGGTAAAGATTCAGCTGTAGCTTACGATTACATTGCAGCTACTTTTGCTTCAGCGTTTCCAGGTGGGGATTTTGCATTTACAACACATAATAGTTCTGCTGATGTCGCTGTTGATCCTGCTGAATTCACATTTAAAGAGGCTTCTGCCTCGAACTTACCGAAAGGTAGTGATTTAGAGGTTGTTTTATATCAAAAAGCGGGAATTGGAACCGGAAATCAAGCGAACAATCCTTGGTTACAGGAGTTACCAGATCCAATTACAAAAGTTACTTGGGATAATTACATCACCATGAATCCTGTTACGATGGAGAAAGATGGTTATGTAACAACTTATGATCAAGAGCATGGTTTAAATACGGCTACTGTAACAGTAAACGGAAAGTCAGTTACATTGCCAGTTTATCCAATGCCTGGTCAAGCAATTGGTACCATCGGAATTGCATTAGGTTATGGAAGAGGGGCAAATGGCGAGAAAATAGGTAAAGCGGCTTTTCAAACCAAAGAATATGGTGGTCACGATTTAGGTGAAAATGGAAAACCAAAAGCAATTGGTGCTAGTGTATATGGATTTGCTTCAACGGCTAACGGAACCTATGAATATTCAAATAGTGCGAAGATTGCAAAAGCTAACGGAACCTATCCAATAGCAGCGACTCAGATTCATCATACAGTGATGGGTCGTCATTCGATTGTAAGAGAAACTACCTTAGATATTTTTGCTAATCGAGATAAAGAAGCCTACAACCCAGCTCATAAACTTGAAAAGTTAAACAAAGAAGGTCATCACGAAGAGCGTCCAGTATCTGAATTCGATTTATGGGATGCTCATCCGGTGGAAAAAATCGGTCACCGATGGGGAATGACAATCGATCTTTCTTCTTGTATTGGTTGTGGAACTTGTTTAATTGCTTGTCAATCTGAGAACAATGTTCCAGTTGTTGGTAAAGATGAGGTGAGAAGAGGTCGTGAAATGCATTGGCTTCGAATTGATCGTTACTTCTCTACAGAGGAAGAAGCGGCAATTGGAACTAAGAAAGATAAAGATAATTTCTCATACGATAAGGCAGAGCATGCTGCGGAAAATCCGAAAGTGGTTCACATGCCGATGTTATGTCATCACTGTAATCACGCTCCTTGTGAAACAGTATGTCCAGTTGCAGCAACAACGCACAGCAACGAAGGATTAAACCAAATGGCTTATAACCGTTGTATTGGAACAAGATATTGTGCAAACAACTGTCCATATAAGGTTCGTCGTTTCAATTGGTTCAATTATCCTTCTTACAAGAAGTTTGTAGAGATAAATCCTGCACAAGACGATCTTGGAAGAATGGTACTTAATCCTGATGTTACTGTGCGAACAAGAGGTGTAATGGAGAAGTGTTCATTGTGTGTTCAGCGAATTCAAGCAACTAAATTAGTAGCTAAGAAAGAAGCAAAAGTTCTTGCTGACGGTGAATTTACTACTGCTTGTTCAGATGCTTGTCCGACAAACGCCATTATCGTAGGAGATTGGAACGATATTAAATCAAAAATACGTGAGAGCTCTGAAGACAAACGTTCTTACCAAGCCTTGGAAGAAGTCGGAGTTAAACCAAATATTTGGTACAAGGTTAAGGTTCGAAACGAAGAGAATTCAGAACTAAATAAGTTGCAAGTTGCTGAGGCAAAAGTTGAACACAACAAATCCCATCATTAATTGAATTTTTAAATAAAGATAAATGCAAAAGGAAGCAGCAATCAGAGAACCCCTCATATTAGGTCATAAGACTTATCATGATATTACGGAGGATGTTTGTCGTCCGATTGAGGATAAAGCTCCTAAAATGTGGTATATTCTATTCGGTATTGCCCTAGTAATAGGACTTTATGGGGTTGGAGCAATCTGCTACTTGTTAGGAACAGGAGTTGGTGTATGGGGACTAAATAAAACCATAGGTTGGGCTTGGGATATTACCAATTTCGTATGGTGGGTAGGTATTGGTCACGCTGGAACATTGATCTCTGCTGTACTTTTATTATTCCGTCAAAAATGGAGAATGGCAATTAACCGCTCTGCTGAAGCAATGACAATTTTCGCTGTATTTATGGCAGGTACTTTCCCGTTAATTCACATGGGACGTCTTTGGGTTGGATATTGGACTTTACCACTTCCAAATCAATTTGGTTCATTATGGGTGAATTTTAACTCACCTCTTTTGTGGGACGTTTTTGCAATCTCAACCTATTTATCTGTTTCTCTTGTATTTTGGTACATTGGTCTTATTCCTGATTTTGCAACAATTCGTGATAGAGCGAAGAAACCCGTTTCAAAGAAAATGTATTCAATTCTTTCATTTGGTTGGTCGGGTAGAGCAAAACATTGGAATCGATTCGAATTGGTTTCATTAGTTTTAGCTGGTCTTGCTACTCCACTTGTATTCTCTGTTCACTCGATTGTATCCTTTGACTTTGCCACGTCAGTTATTCCTGGATGGCACACGACAATTTTCCCTCCCTATTTCGTTGCTGGAGCGGTATTCTCAGGTTTTGCGATGGTACAGACGTTATTATTAGTGATGCGTAAAGCTATGAAGCTTGAGGCGTATATACATACAAAGCACGTAGAGTACATGAATATCGTTATCATGGTTACCGGTTCTATTGTTGGTACTGCGTATATTACGGAGCTTTTCATCTCCTGGTATTCAGGCGTGGAATATGAAGCATATGCCTTCTTGAATAGAGCGACCGGGCCATACTGGTGGGCATATTGGTCAATGATGACATGTAATGTTATTTCCCCTCAGTTAATGTGGATTAGAAAATTAAGAAGAAGTTTATTGTTTACATTCTTCATTTCAATCGTGGTAAACATTGGTATGTGGTTTGAGCGTTATGTAATTATTGTTACTTCACTTCATAGAGACTATTTACCGTCGGCATGGAGTATGCACTTCCCTACTCACATCGATATTGCAGTATACATCGGTACAATTGGTTTGTTCTTTGTGTTCTTCTTGTTGTTTGCACGTTACTTTCCAGTATTGGCTTTGAACGAAGTGAAAACAATTTTGAAAGGTTCAGGACAATCTTACAAAGAATTACCTGATTATCACGAACATCATTAATTATAGATGAATTATGTCAGATAAAGTTATTTATGTAATGTATGACGACGATGGAGCACTCAAAGATAGTGCCAAGAAACTCGTATCTAAAGGGGTAAAAATTAATGAAGTTTTTTCTCCGTTTCCAATTCACGGTATTGATCCAATCATTGGTGTAAAGAATACACGTCTTGGAATTATGGCGTTCCTTTATGGTTTAACAGGCTTAACGCTGGCAACAATCGGTATGCGCTATTTTATGGTTGTGGATTGGCCAATGAATATTGGGGGTAAACCGAATTTCACCTATTTGGAAAATATATTGGCTTTTATTCCAATAAGCTTTGAGTTTACTGTATTATGCGCAGCTCATGGAATGGCAATTACTTATTTGTTAAGAAATAAAACGCTTCCAGGAATTCCTGCACAAAATCCGGATCCAAGAACTACAGACGATAAATTTGTAATGGAAATAAGAATGAGTGAAAATCAATCAGTAACGGAGGAAGAGTTAGATGGTTTGTTGAAAGATACAGGCTATTTAGAATTGGATAAGAAAGAAGTAAAATAAGATATTCAAATGAAAAAACATTTATTATCGATATTGGGATTTTCATCTATTGCAATTTCAGCGATGATGTTTACTTCCTGCAAATCGGATGCTGATAGTTCCGGTTTCGAATATATGCCTGATATGTATCGTTCACCAGCTATTGAGGCGTATGTTGATTATGGTGAAATTAGAGGTAGACAGAACACTGAATTGAAATCAAAGTTAACAGCGTTGACTCCACCAAAAAATACGATTCCTTATATTTTCGGAAAAGATTCTACACAAGTTAAACTAATGTTGCCTTATTTCAGAAAGCCAAATGTAGCATTTCGTGAAACACATGGTTTGTTCGGATTTGATGTGACAACTTCTGATGAGTATTTAGCAGCATCAAATGACAAAAATCCATACGTTTTGTCAGCAAAGAATTCCGAGGAAATTTTGAAAAAAGGTAAGGAATTGTTTACTGCAATGTGTCAGCATTGCCATGGTGAAAAAGGTGATGGAAATGGACCAATGGTAACAAGTGGTGCTTATGTTGGTGTTCCTAATTATGCAACTCTTACTAATCTTTCTGATGGTCAAATTTTCTATTCAATCTACTACGGTAAAGGAATGATGGGCGCTCACGGATCTTTATTGAATAAGAAAGAAATTTGGACCTTGGTTCACTACGTTCGTCAATTTCAGAACAAAGATTATGGAAAATTTGATGCTTCTGGAAAACCAGTTGCTTCAATGGCAGCTGACTCAACTAAAATGAAACCTTAATTTAAAGAAGAGATGGAATTTCAAATAAATTCAAAAGCGAAAAGATTGGTTTATGCTTTAGTTGGCGTAGGCTTACTTCTTACTGTTACAGGTATTGCAACAGGAATGGGCGATCATCATTTCAAAACTCGTTTGCTTACAAATGGTTTAATTAATGGATTTTTCTTTTTCGCGTTAGGACTTGGAGCTTTATTCTTCCTAGCCTTGCAATATGCAACAGAAACTGGTTGGTATGCATCCGTTAAAAGAGTAATTGAGGCGGTTGCTGGGTTTTTACCATATGGTATGGGATTCTTTGGGATTATTTTGTTGACTATTACGTTAATGGATGGAGCTCACATATACATATGGATGGATTCAGATGTTGTGAAACACGATGAAATAATACAAGGAAAATCAGCTTATCTTAATCCTTTATTCTTTTGGATAAGAACAATTGCGTATTTTGCTACTTACTTTTTATTTCTAAGAGGCTTCAAAAAGCGTTCTCTGCTCGAAGATCAAGTAGGAGGTACAGAATTACATTTTACAAATTACAAAAGAGGGGCTTTATTTTTAGTTTTCTTCGCTGTATTTAGTTCAACTTCTGCTTGGGACTGGTTAATGTCAATAGATGTGCATTGGTTCTCAACATTATTTGGCTGGTATACATTCGCAGGAATGTGGTGTTCAACAATGGTTGTTTTGGTAATTACTACGCTTTACTTGAAAAAATTGGGTTATTTAGAGAAAGTAAACGACTCTCACATTCACGATATTGGTAAATGGACATTTGCAACATCTTTCTTGTGGTCTTATTTGTGGTTTTCACAATTTATGTTGATTTGGTATGCAAACATTGGTGAAGAAGTAACCTATTATCAAATGCGAATTGAGAATTTTAAAATTCTTTATTTCTCAATGTTTGTTATCAACTTTGCTTTTCCTATGTTGTTATTAATGTCACGTGATGCAAAACGTCATGCTGGAATATTAACCACTGTTGGATTAATAATTCTTGTAGGTCACTGGTTAGATGTTTACATCATGGTTTCTGCCGGATCGTTAGGTGCAAATGCTAAACTTGGATTTTTAGAAGTAGGAATGGCATTATTAGTTGCTGGAAGTTTTATCTACATTATACTAAACAACTTGACAAAAGTACCGTTAACACCAGTTAATCATCCTTTCTTGGATGAAAGTATACACCACGAAATTTAATAACGCATTATTCATAATATAAAATGGAAAATAAACTAATAATTCTTTTGGTAATCATATTAGGAGCTGTTGCTACAGCCCAATTGGTTAGGGTATATGAGTTGTCTGTGAAAATGCGAAAGACAGGTGAGCATGACATTAATACACGTGACAATCATTTGAATGCGAAACTGATGTTAGGATTTATGTTTTTTCAATTCATCGGATTTATTTATTTAATGTTTAAATACGGATGGACAGGAAGAGGTGTCGCAGCGTCAATTCAAGGTGTAGAAACAGATTGGTTATTAAACCTGAATTTTGTGATCATTACAATTATGTTTTTCTTCACAAATTTTCTATTATTCTATTTTACTTTTAAATACGTAAAAAAACCCGGTGTTTCGGCTTTTTATTATCCACACAATAATAAACTTGAGTTAGTTTGGACAGTCGTTCCGGCAATCGTTTTAGCGGTGATAATTATCTTGGGTTTAAAGTCATGGAATAATCTTACAAGTATGGCGGGTGAAGATGCAATTCGAGTAGAGTTATTTTCAAAACAATTCGATTGGACTGCTCGTTATGCTGGTCAAGATAATATTTTGGGTAAGTATGACTACAAATTGACAACTGATAACAACGAGTTAGCGCTAATGACAACGAACACGATTGATTCATCAATCAGAATAATAATTGAAGGACCAAGTGGAATTAAAAACATCCAAAAAATATTAAATAAACGGGATACTGTTCTTGCTGATTCTGTAACGAGCGTTTTAAGAAATGATTTATCTCGCAAAGAAAGATTGTTAAGATTATTGGTCCAAATGAAAAATAATCATTCTAAATCTTTAGACAAATATTCATGGGATGATATTATTCAAAAAGATACTTTGGTTTTATGTAAAGGTAAAGAATATGAATTTAACTTTAGAGCTAAAGATGTAATTCATTCAGCTTACTTTATGCATTTTAGAGCACAAATCAATACGGTTCCTGGTATGACAACAAGAACTAAGTTTAAGCCGATATACACCACAGAAGAAATGCGAAAATTGGAAAATAATCCAAAATTCAACTATATCTTGATGTGTAATAAGATATGTGGCGGAGCTCACTACAAAATGAAAATGATGATTGTTGTGAAGAGCGAATCAGACTATAAAGCTTGGCTTGCATCAAAAGCTAAAGAAACGTTTAAAGATAAGTATTTCCCGGCTCCAGCAGCACCAACTGCAACAGCTGTACCGGCAGATACAACAAAAATGTAATATTTAACTAATTAGTAAAAACAATAAAATGGCTTCAATAGCACACGAAGGACACGGACACGATCATCACGGTGAGCATCACCATGAGGAAACTTTTGTTTCTAAGTACATTTTCAGTCATGATCATAAAATGATTGGAAAGCAGTTCTTGATAACGGCTGTCTTTATGGGAATAATCGCGATGATGTTGTCGATTCTTTTTAGAATTCAATTAGCTTATCCTGGTGAAAGTTCTGATTTTTTGTCTTTTTTCCTTGGTGAAAAGTGGGCGCCTAATGGAGTATTGAAAGAGGATATGTATTTAGGTTTGGTTACAATCCACGGTACAATCATGGTTTTCTTCCTTTTAACCGGAGGTTTATCAGGTACTTTTTCTAATATACTAATTCCTCTTCAACTAGGTGCTCGTGATATGGCGTCTGGTTTCCTTAACATGTTGTCCTTTTGGTTTTTCTTTTTGTCTTCTTTGTTGATGACGGTTTCACTTTTTGTTGAAAGTGGTCCTGCAATGGCAGGTTGGACGGTTTATCCTCCTCTTTCTGCATTACCCCAATCCGTTTCCGGTTCTGGTTTAGGAATGACATTATGGTTGTTTTCAATGGCAATTTTTATTGCTGGTTCGTTAATTGGTTCTTTGAATTACATAGTTACTGTAATTAACCTTCGAACAACCGGAATGACTATGACAAGAATGCCATTAACCATTTGGGCGTTTTTTGTAACTGCGATATTGGGTGTATTATCATTTCCTGTGCTTTTGTCCGCAGCACTTCTATTGATTATGGATAGACTTGCAGGAACTAGCTTCTATCTGTCAGATATAATTGTCAGTGGCGAAATGTTAGCAAATCACGGAGGATCACCTTTATTATTCCAGCATTTATTTTGGTTCCTAGGTCACCCAGAAGTATACATCGTTTTGCTTCCTGCTTTAGGATTGTCATCTGAAATTATTGCCACAAATTCGCGTAAACCAATTTTCGGCTACAAAGCGATGATAGCTTCAATTTTAGCAATCGGATTCCTTTCTTTCATTGTTTGGGGTCACCACATGTTTATTACTGGAATGAATCCATTCTTAGGGAGTGTTTTCGTTTTTACCACTTTATTAATTGCAATTCCTTCAGCAGTCAAAGTATTTAATTATTTAACCACACTTTGGAGAGGTTCGTTGGTACTAACACCAGCTATGTTATTTGCAATCGGTCTAGTTTCTACATTTATTACTGGTGGGGTTACTGGAATTATTCTTGCCGATTCTGCGTTGGACATAGCAATTCACGACACATATTTCGTTGTTGCTCACTTCCACATTGTAATGGGAATGTCCGCGGTTTTTGGTATGTTTGCTGGTGTTTATCATTGGTTCCCAAAATTGTATGGTAGAATGATGAATACACGATTGGGATATGTTCATTTTTGGATAACAATAATTGGGGCTTATGGTGTTTTCTTCCCAATGCACTTCGTGGGATTAGCAGGTGCTCCGAGACGTTATTATGACTATTCTGTTTACAACGAATTCAATCAGAATTCTTACGACATGATTATGGATTTGAATGTAATTGTTACTGGTTTTGCAATTTTTGCTGCACTCGGACAAGGATTGTTTTTATTTAATTTCTTCTACAGTATTTATAGGGGACCAAAAGCACCTCAAAACCCTTGGAATTCGAACACATTAGAATGGACAACACCTGTTGAACATATGCACGGAAATTGGCCTGGAGAGTTACCAACAGTTCACAGATGGCCTTATGATTATTCGAAGCCAGGGGCGGATTCAGATTTTATTCCGCAAACAGTTCCATTAGCTGAAGGAGAAGAAGAGCATTAATATTGAAGTTGAATTTAAAATAAAAGGCAGACAAAAGTTTCTGCCTTTTTTGTTCTATTCATATTGGAAAAAATCAGTTAGCTCAAAAATTTATATCCTACACCTCTAATAGAGAAAAAATGAGTTGGGCTTTTTGAGTCCCCTTCAAATAATTTGCGAAATGCAAGTACATAGTTATCTATAGTTCTTGTAGTAGGAAATTGATCCTTACCCCAAATCTTGTCCAAAATTTCATCTCGTGAGATAACTTGTCCTTCTTTTTCTTTGAATAAACGAATTAAAGATATTTCACGTTTGGTGAAAGTATGAACTATTTTTTCATTGAGTTTAACTTCATATGATGAACAGTCAACTATGAAATTCCCAATTTCGATTATTGTAATATCATTTTTACTTTTTGTGCCAATGGTTAGTATCTTTACCTTTAGAAGTAATTCTTCTAAATCAAATGGTTTCGGTAAATAATCATTAGCACCAATTTTAAGTCCCTCGATTCGATCATATGTAGTTCCTTTTGCAGATAAAAAAAGAATAGGTATCGAACTAGTTTCTCTGATTTGACGGCATAAATCCAAACCGCTGACGACAGGTAACATCACATCCAATATAATTAAGTCATAGTTCAGTTCCTTTTTAAAATGTTCCGAAGCTATTTTACCATTTGAAAACGTAAAAATTTCATGTCCCTCAAGTTCAAGATTAAGTTGAATTAATTCAATCAGACTGCGTTCATCTTCTACAAGGCAAATTTTAGACATAAAAGTAAATTAAGAAGTGAAATTAATGTTTTTTGTAAAAAGGTATCAAATGAAACATTGACTAAGTAGTTATTCGTAGTCAGTTTTATGTGGGATAATGTAATTTGATTGTCTAAAACGATATTTATCCTTTTTAATCTATTTAAAGATGCAACTTTAATTCAAGAAATAAACAGAAATAATAACAATTAAAACAAATAGTCATGAAAGCAAAATTAATTCTTACAGCAATTCTTACAGCAATGGTTTTATTGAACAATTCACAACTTGTTGCACAAGATAAAATTGATAATAATCCTTTTTCTATCATTCAAGTGATTAACAACCCACAGGAAAATTTAATTACGCTTACTTGGAATGATAATCGTTTTGAAGAAATTGAGATTCATAATCAAGATGGTTTATTTATGCCTACAATCCCTGTAATGAATGCGAAACAAATTCACTTGAACGAATTGGCGGAAGGAAATTACCTTGTTGTTTTTAAAAAGCAAAATGAAGTAATTGCCACCAAAGAATTTAAAGTGGTGAGCAATGTCGAAATGGCTAAAAACTAATTATATTTTAAACAAAAAATGCGCCTTTGAAACCTTCACAATACGTCATCCCTTAGTAAAAAAACAGCAATCTTCTGAGACTTTACAAACGTAAAAATCCACTTTCGGGTGGATTTTTTATTTTAATAAATTAAGTTAAATTCATTGAAGAATGTTTATTCAAAACAGTAAATGACTCAATCAATATCAATTTTATTTTTTTAATGTGAATTATTCAGTTTCGCTTAATTTCAAAAGGATTAAACGCAAACACAATTGACATTCTTCAATTTCTTTTCATAACTTTGTTTTCCTTTAAATTTCACGAAGAAAATGGATAAAGTTTCTTATGTCGGGAATGCAGATGTGAACGCAATAGATCACCTCTACAAACAATATCGTCAAGACCCTGAAAGTGTTGACATCGGATGGAAAAAGTTTTTCGAAGGTTTTGAATTTGCTCAAACTAACTTCGATGAGGGGGGAGCTATTCCTGAAAACTTCCAAAAAGAGTTTAAAGTATTGAATCTAATTAATGGCTATCGAACACGTGGGCATTTGTTTACAAAAACGAATCCAGTTCGCGAAAGGAGGAAATATTCTCCGACTTTGGCTATCGAGAATTTTGGTTTATCTGATTCAGATTTGGATGAAGTTTTTCAAGCGGGAGAAGAGATTGGAATTGGAACAGCGACATTAAGAAATATTATCAATCATCTCGAATTAACATATTGTCAATCGATTGGAATTGAGTTCACTTACATGCGCAATCCTGAACGTATTGAATGGTTCAAGAATAAAATCGAAATTACCAATCGTCCAGAATTTAACAAGGATAGAAAATTAAAAATCTTTAATAAACTTACTCAAGCATCTGGTTTTGAAGCTTTTTTGGGTAAGAAATTTGTTGGTCAAAAGCGTTTTTCAGTTGAAGGAGGAGAGGCTTTAATTCCGGCCTTAGATACGTTGGTTGAAAAAGGATCGGATCTTGGCGTTGAGTATTACGTAATGGGAATGGCTCATCGAGGACGATTGAACACATTAACCAATATTTTTCAGAAACGACCAAGAGATATATTTTCAGAATTTGAAGGAAAAGAATTTGATTTCGAATCAACATTCGACGGAGATGTAAAATACCATCAAGGATTCACCTCACATATTACGTTAGCAAATAGCAAACAAATTGGAGTTACTCTAGCGCCAAATCCATCTCACTTAGAGGCTGTAAATACAGTTGTAGAAGGGATTTCAAGAGCTAAGATTGATCATGTCTATCACGATGAGAAAAAGGTTTGTCCGGTATTAATTCATGGTGATGCCGCTGTTGCTGGACAAGGGATTGTTTATGAAACGATTCAAATGGCTCATTTGGACGGTTACCGCGCTGGTGGTACAATACATATTGTTGTTAATAATCAAGTAGGATTTACAACTAATTACTTGGATGGGCGATCTTCAACGTATTGTACCGATGTGGCAAAAACCACCTTGTGTCCAGTTTTTCATGTCAATGGTGACGATGTTGAAGCTGTTGTGCAAGCAATAGAAATCGCTATTGAATATCGTC
>Ga0194116_10004902_pt1 | contig 15020 bp, 10 predicted proteins | sample TA2MahsurfametaG_4_FD_148617 | JGI IMG/M metagenome (GOLD analysis project Ga0194116, IMG submission 148617) | Freshwater microbial communities from Lake Tanganyika, Tanzania - TA2015008 Mahale S9 surface | ecosystem: Environmental > Aquatic > Freshwater > Lake | place: Tanzania: Lake...
CGTCATTCTGTTTGCCATCATTTTTGTAGAAACCGGGTTGGTGGTCATGCCATTTCTTCCTGGCGATTCATTGTTGTTTGCCGCTGGCGCCATGTGTGCCCGCATCAGTGGCGAACCCAATCCCGCACTCTCCTTGGTACCGATGATTGGTCTACTTTCAATAGCTGCGATATTGGGTGACCATAGCAATTACCTCATCGGCCGTTTTGGAGGAAGTAAAATTTTACAATGGAATTTCAGAGGCAAGCCCATTGTCAAAGAGAGTTACGTTCAACAGACCGAACTATTTTTTGAAAAATATGGCACCAAAGCCATTGTGCTTGCGCGTTTTGTTCCCATCGTCCGAACCTTCACGCCTTTTGTTGCTGGAATCGGAAAAATGAACTATCGCAATAAATTCATGCCTTATGATATTTTTGGTGGTATTCTTTGGATTTCCTCCATGTCCATCGCTGGTTTTATTTTGGGGAGCAATGAATGGGTAAAAAGCCATTTTGAAGCTGTTGTGATTGGTATCGTTTTACTTTCAGTTAGTCCCATGGTACTTGCCTATTTGAAACACCTTTGGCAAAAAAGACAATCATGAATTGGGGATTGATTGGTCAATCCCTTGGGCACAGCTTTTCCCCGCAATATTTTCGAAAAAAATTTGACGGGTTGGGCATCCCCGATACTTATGGAATTTTAGAACTGAAAGATCTTTCTGCCATTCGTCAAGAGATACAAGCCTTATCATGGTCGGGATTTAATGTAACCATTCCTTACAAGGAAGCCATTATCCCTTTCTTGGATGAAATTACACCCATAGCCCAAGCGATTGGTGCTGTGAACTGCGTAAGAATAGAAGAAGAGCGATGGATAGGAACCAACACTGATGCAACAGGATTTGAAAAAAGCATATTGCCATTTTTAGAAAATCACTACCCAAGAGCTTTGGTTCTGGGTACGGGTGGGGCATCCAAAGCAATCGAATATGTCTTGAAAAACAGGGGCATCGACGTTTGGTTTTTAACCCGTCAAAAAGAAAAACCCAATCACTTGCTCTATTCTGAAATTCAAAGAGAAAGTTTGCTTCATTTTCCGCTCATCATCAATACCACTCCATTGGGAACCTTTCCTAATGTTGATGATTACCCTGATATTCCTTACGAAGGCATTACCGATCAACACCTATTGGTTGATTTGATATACAACCCTTCCGTAACAGCCTTTTTGCAGAAAGGAAAATCTCAAAATGCACAAATCCAAAATGGACAGCGTATGCTAGAAATACAAGCCGAATTGAGCTGGAAATTTTGGAATCGCGAGATCACGATGTAACTTGCTCACATGTCCAATACTCAGATCTGGCAGACGATATGGCGGATGAGCCGTGTGCTTATCTCATCAACCTTTCTAGCTCAGATTTTGACCTATGCTTGCATCCCTTTGCTGACGCGATTGTACGACCCAATTCGATTTGGTGAATGGGGCATTTTTATCGCCATGGGCTCTGCAGGTGCGCTCATCGGAACTTGGCGCATGGAAAGTTGGTTTATTCAATTGTCCCCTGATCAGCAAAATGGATATTGGCGTTGGTGTATCAAAAACTTGATTTTAACCAGTGTCATATTGGGTGTTCTGGTTTCGTTGGCTTTACCCATCGTTTTTCCTACCATGGTTTGGTCAGGACTTTGGATTCTTTTGCCCTTGGGGATATTTTCACAAGGAATATTTAACCTGCTTGTTTTTCGAACAGGTGCCGATCCACTACAAAAACAACATGCACAATTAAAAATCACCAATGCCATTTTAGCCAATGGATTGATGATCGTCTGTTTTTCACTGGACTTATTTAATGGATTGATTGAGGGCTGGGTTTTGGGACAATTGCTCTCCCTGGCTTGGATCTATCCTAAGCTTCCATCTTTGAATAAAGGGAATCAGCCCAAGGGTTGGAAAGAAATTGTACAACTACCTTTCCGTCCCCATTGGCTAACAGTACAAGCGCTCCTCGAGAATTTTCAAGCCGTGGGATTAAGCGCATGGATCGGTTGGGTCTATGGACCATTGGCAGCCTCATTGTTTTTTATGTCGTGGCGATTGCTGCAAGCCCCCATCAATTTGATATCCAATTCCCTTTATCTTTCTCAATACCACATTGCGCAATCCTGGCATAAGAATAATAAAAATTACTCTTCCATGATGCACAAAGCCATATTGGCTCTGTCCATAGCCGCTGCATTCGCGCTCATTTTATGGAACTGGTCTGGACCTGAACTAATCACCACTTTACTTGGAGAGAAATGGTCGGGTACGGGCCAAGTCATACATGCCATAATGCCGTGGATGTCGGCATTTTTCATATTCAGTCCCTTCAGTTTTCTGCTACTCATGCACCACAAAAGTCAATGGCTTTTGGGATTAACTGTACTCGATAGCATTCAAAAAATCATCATACTGTCTCCACTATTCCACTTTTCTTTTACGGAAGCATTACAATGGAGTTCTTACATTTCAATGTTGATTATCCTTTCACAATGGTGGATAGGACGACAAGCAGAGATTAACTTTGAACATTCATGAGTAGCAGTTGGAAACAACCTTTTAAAAGCGAGTTCACCCGTCATGTTTTGACATTGATGACAGGAACCATTGCTGGTCAGGCTTTGGTTTTTTTATTCAGTCCTGTCATCACGCGGTTGTTCTCTCCGGATGATTTTTCGACGCTGGAATTGTATACCATGCTGACCACCATTGGTGTTGTGATCGTCACGGGCAAATACGAGTTTGCCATCATGCACCCCAAGGAAAAGGAAGACGCGCGGCACGTCATGGGATTGAGTATCGGACTGGCCGCCATCATGAGCATGATTTTATTTTTCCTCAGTTTTTTAATTGCCGATTCAGTAGCCGCCTATTACAACGATCCCATTATTGGAAATTATCTGTGGATGGTGCCCATCGGATTATTTTGCTACGCGATTTTTAATAGCATCAACTACTGGTTTAGCAGACAAAAAAATTACAAGGTATCAGCCGTTTCCAAAGTATGGTTTTCTGGTGCCTCAGAACCTATCAAATGGGGAACCGGATTTGCACAATGGGGTGGATTTGGTTTGTTACTTAGCACAACCGTTGGACATATCGTTACAGCAATTTATTGCCTCTTCCATTTTCTAAAAGATGAACCCCACGGACTAAAAAACTGGAATTGGGAAAAAATGAAATCCCAAGCCAAGTTGTACAAAGACTATCCTTTGTTCAGCATTTGGGGAAGTATTCTCAATCGCATCGCGCAATGGGCCCATGTGGGTATTTTCACCTATTATTTTGGACTGGTAGCCATTGGCTATATGGCCTTGTGTCGTCGTGTATTCTTCACGCCACTTACCGTAATAAGCAATTCATTTGGACAGGTATTCTTCCAAAAAATTTCAGAAATAGAAGATGTTGAAGAATTAGAAAAAACATACCACAAAAGCATGTTTCGTCTTTTATTTGTGAGTCTACTTTCAGCAGGTATCGTTCAACTTTTACCTGAGAATACAATGGGGTGGGTATTTGGCGAAGCATGGGCGCCAAGCATGGTGTATTTAAAATACCTCAGCTTTTGGTATGCCTTTAATTTTCTTACCTCCTCACTTAGTTTTATCACCTTACGCATTCAAATGCAAAAGATGTCACTGTTTCTGGATATCCTGCATTTTGTATTTGTATTTGGTGGAATATACATTGCACATCTCATGAACCTGGACATGCTCGGCGGAGTGAAAATGCTGGTTCTATCCAAGGTCCTTTATTTCTCCGTTAATCTTTTGGTGATTCTATTCTATCTGAGAAAATACAAAAACAAAATGTTACAGCTCCCATGAAAAAGATCATCTCCTTAACCATCAATAATTTTAAAAATGACAACCGGGTGTATCGCATGGCCTATGCGCTGCAAGAATGGGGAAATGAGGTAAGTGTTGTCGGACTGCTGAAAGGGGATGTCGCAGAGCACGAAGTATTTAAGGGAATTAGCGTACATCGAATGAAATTAAGATCCATGTCATTGCCGGATAACAATAAAATTTTTGGCATGATCAAATACATGGAGTTGTTTTTTAAAATCATTTTTCAGTACAGGAAAAAAGACATTTGGCATTGCAATGACTTCGAAGCTTTTTTGATTGGCGCACTTGCCAAAATTACCCGACCCAAATTGGTTTTGATTTATGATTGTCACGAGTACGAAAGAGAGCGCAATGGAATGCCCAAGCTGTTACGTTTATTTGTGAAGATCTTTGAAAGGCTCACCATACCGTTGGCAGCTGAGGTCATTACTGTTGGACCCAGTATCAAAAAGGAATACGAGCGTCTGTATCGATTATCCAACGTGCACTTGGTCAGAAACACACCGCATCTTATGCCTAATGAAAAGCACAACAAATTCAGAGAAACCTTTGACATACGTGAAGATCAAAAAATATTTTTATACCAAGGCATTCTCACCCACGGGAGAGGTTTGGACACCCTGTTGGAAACCTTTGCACAACGCCAAAAGGACGACGCTGTAGTGGTCATCATGGGCCATGGTATCCTTTTGGAAAAAGTCAAACAGTACGCAGAAAAATATCCACTGATTTATTTCCACCCTAGCGTTCCTTATGAGCAAATTTATCAATATACCAGCAGCGCTGACGTTGGACTGAACACCGTTCAAAATACCAGTCTCAGTTATTACTATTGTTTCCCCAATAAACTTTTTGAATACATCCAAGCACAATTGCCCATATTAACCAATGATCTACCCGATTGCACAGCTCTGGTAACTTCAAACCATATTGGTCACGTTATTCAACATTACAGCATTCACGGATTTCAACAGGCTATTGATGAAATGATGAACATGGATCTCCATTTATTCAAGAGCACCCTACAGAAAATCAAACCCCAATTGCATTGGGAAGAAGAGGTAAAAGCCATGAAAATAGTATATGAACCTTATTTGGAAGGTTAGGCGCGAGTGGTTTCTTTGTCATTCAGTTTCCAAACCAACGCAAAAATCATCACCGGCAGCAAACCCAATCTAGTTTCAAAAAACGCTTCGAAGAGCAACGAAATCAAAATAATCACCCACCACCATCGCATCCAGCCCAAAGTAGCCTTAAACCACAACACACCCAGCCAAAAGCCAAGCAATATCAAGGCAATCAGTCCCCCTTGAACCATAACTTGTAAAAACTGATTGTGCGCATTGAGTCTGCTTTCCACAACACCAGAATTATTCATGGCTACATTCCATCGTTGCATTTCATAATTAGCATCAGCCAAACCATGCCCTATCCAAGGCGATTCATTCCAGGATAACCAAGCGGCATTCCACATCAACAATCGAGCTTGAGTGCTTTCCTCGGATGGATTGTTTTCCCATTTGATTTGGTTCATTCCCCTCAATGCGCTTTGAAATCGATAATTCAATTGTGGGGTAAAAACAAAGACCAAACCCAACAACACGACAATCCCTGCCGTCCATCCTATCATTTTTTTCCTGTTGATCTTGAGCAATTCAACCCCTTTCAAAACCAAGAAAATGGGCATTAAAATCAATGCCATCAATACACCAGCTTTGGATTCAGATAAGAACACCGTCAACATCAAACCGATTGAAACCAAGAATGTCGACCATTTCTTTCGACTCATCCAATCATTGAGGAAATAGAGTCCCGCAAAAAAAGCATAGGCCGCCCAATAGCTTCGATGAAAAGGTTTTGTAAAATCAGAACCTGTCCAGATATCGCCATCTGCCTTTAAAATTTGATTGAGTAAGGCCACCAAAAACATCAGTATGCACGCCAATGCAATGCCGCTGGCAAACAATTTTATGGCTTGGGCTTTGGATAATTGGGTTGGAATAAAAAAAATGAGAATCGGAAAAACAACCCACGAAAGTTTTTGCTCAATCAAGTGCCATGGATCATGAGTGGGTTCTGAAAGTAATGCACCCACCAACATCCACAGGAAAACCAAAACGGCACTATAATTCCATGCATCCCAATTGCTTTTCTTTCGATTGATTCTGCCTTCCTTCCAGGCAACAAACAGCAACAAAGGAATCCATACAGCTACCCATGTCACTCCAGGAATCGCCCAGAAAAAAATCAAACCCCAAACCCAATCCGTCGGTGATTGCTTCCAAGAAATTGGAAAGAGCGCATATACCCAAGCATTGAAATTGAATCGATTTGGCATCCCAACAAAAGTAACCAATATTGATTTAAATTGCGCTTGAATATGCCGCAGTCCCATCCGTCCATAGATATCGTCATCCCCTGTTGGCAGGAAGAACAATACATTGAAAAATGTGTGCAATCTTGTCTGGAACAAGATTACCTTGGATCATACACGGTGATTGTTGCTGATGGAGGTAGCACCGATAAAACAAGAGAGATATTAAAAAAAATGGCCGAGCAGTTTTCAAAACTGAACTTGGTTTTTCATCAGGAAAAAAGCACACCTATTTCTCTAAATAAAGGAATTTCTGCAGGGCAAAGCGACTGGGTGATGATACTCGGTGCCCACAGTGCATTACCCCCGAATTACGTTTCACAATGTGTAAAAAATATAATGGAAAATCACTCCATTGATTGCATTGGAGGATGGATACAAAATCACTACCACGACACAACAGCACAGGTCATCGGTTGGGCGATGAGCTCTCCTTTTGGTGTTGGAAATGCGCATTTCAGAACGGGTCTTCAAAAGGGATTTGTGGATACAGTGGCCTTTGGAATGTACCGCAGAGAAGCGATTGAGCAGATCGGATTATTTAATGAAGATCTGGCGCGAAACCAAGATGACGAGTTCAATTTCAGATTCTCCAACGCAGGTTATACCCTTTACTTAGATCCAGAAATACAATGCACCTACTTTGTCAGAAGCAGTTGGAAAAAAGTTAGCAGCCAATACTTTCAATACGGTCTATGGAAAGTATATGTGAATGTCTTACATCAACAAATCACCACATTGCGTCAGCTGATACCGGCCCTTTTTGTAGGATACATCATCGTCTCTGCTCTCTTGTGTTGGGCTTTTCCAAAACTCTGTACCCTCTGGTTAATGGGCTGGATAGCATACCTGGGCATAGGCACAGTTGCAGCATTGCGTAAAAATGTTCGCTATTTTTATTCAATTTTATTTGCTTTTTTGATTCTACACCTCAGCTATGGATTGGGATATTGGAAGGGTATTTTTCAATTTCTTCTTTTGAAACAAAAGCCAAAATCCAATCATGCTGCTCATAACCGATAACATGAAAACATTTTCATTATTGATTCTTGTATTGCTGATGAATTTTCTGAACTCCAACGTACAAGCTCAAAATAAAACCTTCCCTCTCATTGCGGAAAGTTGGAATTTCTGTGCAGCCCATGATCCCATTTCATTCCCCGCCCAAGTGCCGGGTAATATTTTCCTCGACCTTCAACACAATCACTTAATCCAAGATCCATTATTGGGCACTGGAGAAGAAAAAGCACAATGGGTAAGCCATCAAGATTGGGAATACAAAGCCCAAGGTATCCAATGTCCCGTGCTGGAAAAAGATCAAAAACTATGGCTACATTTTCCTGAACTCGATACATACTGTGATGTGTACTGGAACAACCAAATGGTACTCAGAGCAGACAATGCATTTTTACATTGGTCCGTGGAGATCACCAACCGCATTGAAAATCAAAATGAACTGCGAATCGTTTTTTACTCACCTTATAAAATTGCGGAGCAAAAACTTAAAAAGTTAGACTACCCCATTCCTGGAGATAGTCTAAGAGCGGTTACCAGAAAACCTCAATATGAGTTTGGATGGGATTGGGGACCCAAATTGGCTGGTTGCGGAATAAGACAAGCGCCATACTTTCAAGTGCTCTCACCCATTCACATTGCAACTTCTCAATTAAAACTACCGAGAAAAGCCAGTGCGCCAATTGAATTAACCGTGGACGTCAGTCTATCCAATTCCAACAACTGTGAAATTCAGGTTTTGGATGTGACGGATTCGGAGTTTCAACTTGTGCGACAAGCCGCGCAAAATGGAAAGAATACCCTAACCTTTAATTTACCCATTTCCCAAAATTGGGGACCCAACCTAGGGCTGCCTGCCCTGCGCAATATTCAAGTAAACCTTCTGTTCAATGGACAATGTATTGATCAGAAAAATTACCGTACCTCCCCCAGGAGCATCGACCTTGTGCAAGAAAAAGATCAATGGGGAACCTCGTTTTACTTCAAACTGAACGACAAAAAGATCTTTATTAAAGGCGCCAATTACATCCCCATTCGGTACTTCCATGAGCAAGCCACCGAAGCCGATTACCGCATGCTCATGGAGCGCTGTCAAGCGGCCAATATCAATATGCTTAGAGTATGGGGCGGGGGGATTTATGAACCCGACATCTTCTATGATTTGTGCGATGAGTATGGCATTATGGTGTGGCAAGATTTCATGTATGCATGCTCCATGTATCCAGGAGATCCGGGGTTCATGGAAAGTGTGCAAAAAGAAGCGGAGCAACATGTGAAGCGGCTAAGCCACCACCCTTGCATGGCGCTTTGGTGTGGAAACAATGAAAACAGTGAAGGTTGGGAGAGATGGGGTTGGAAGATGGGATTGCACCCCAACCAAGAGAAAAAAATACAACGTGCCTACAACCAGTTGTTTTTAAAGACACTTCCGAATACAGTCAAACAATACGCAGATATTCCTTATTGGCCATCCTCACCCCTTTGGGGACGTGGGGACGCTCGTTCACTGGTAGAAGGCGATTCACATTATTGGGGAGTATGGCACGATGCTGAAAATTTTGAAGTACTTCAAACCAAAATTCCACGGTTTATGTCCGAGTTTGGAATGCAGAGCTATCCTTCACAAGAAGTTCAAAATGAAATGTGCCAATCACCAGAATTTCATCCCAAAGACCCAGGAATCGTTATGCACCAAAAACACAATCGTGGTTTTGCATTGATGCATCAGTACATGCTGTATTGGCATCCTACGGGTGAAACCCTCATGCACCATGATTATGCAAAATTGACGCAATATGTCCAGGCAGAAGGAATGACTTTGGGGATCGAAGCCCAACGCAGACATTCAGATAAATGCGGAGGCACCATGTTTTGGCAATTGAATGATGTGTGGCCTTCGTTTTCATGGAGTGCCATGGACTGGCATTTTCAACCCAAACCCTTTTTGGAGCAATTGACTTATGCTTACGGCCCGTACTTGGCCTCTGGGGAATGGAATGGAAAAGAATGGAGCTTGTATATCATCAATGAATGGTCTGCTATGCCCAATACCCACCTTGTGATTCAATACAAAAAAGGGGACCAAATATTAAACCAATGGGAGCTGGATAGAGGAATTGAAACAAAATCCCAAGTTGTTTTTAAAACCAAGGAAATAAAACCAGAGATAGACGCCTATTTTGTTGTGATCTGCGAACATCCACAATTCCCTTCAGGAAAATATGAACGAAGAATGAAATCCAAAGGAATCTCCGAGAAGTTCATGGTTCCCATTTCTGAAAACGGAATTTGGAGTTGCGCCCCAATGCCCATCAAACTTACGGAAGTTGAATAGATAATATGCGGTCGGCTTCACTCGCACCCGCATTGATGGTTTTCATGTTAGAATGTAAACTTTTATTCCCGTCTCTAATTTCAATCTGATAACTTCTGTTGGCAATGATTTGGGTTTTGGCCAATCCTTTTTTGTCCGTTGAAGCCTTGGCTACTTCCACTCCGTATTCATCCATCCAATAAACCTCAATCCCTTTAACGCCCTTTCCGCGTTTGGTATGGATAAATCCTTCCACTTCGATGTATTGATACAATGCTTCTGCTGAAGAGGCCATTTCATAATTGGCAATATCGATTTGATACAAGTCCCGCTCCCCGTATGAATCCGCAAACTCCGCTGACAAATACATCAGTTTGCTATCGCGGGTAATGGACATGGTGGATTCCTCATTGACTGTATTGATCGGATATCCCAAATTCATTGGAGCTGTCCAAGATCCGTTGATGAATTCAGAGCGAAATAAATCATACCCTCCCAATGACAAATGTCCATTAGAAGCAAAGAAGATTGACTTTCCGTTGGGGTGGACAAATACAAATTTTTCATCCCCCGTTGTATTGATAATCGGTCCGAGATTCTTGGGTTCGGTCCAAATGCCATTTTTCTTTTCGCTCACATAAATATCTCCTCTGCCCAATCCCTTTTCGCGTTCACTCACAAAATACAAGAATTGTCCATCTTCAGTAATGCTGGTTGAACTCTCAAAACGCTTGGTATTGATGGGAAATAGCAAAGGCTCAGAAGCCGTAAATTCCTGCATATTTTCGTCCCACTTGGAATAATAAATATCTCCCGCCACCTTGCCATCATTCTTGTAAACATACATGGCTTTACCATCAGGTGTAATGCTCAAAATTCCATCATGGGTTTCGGTATTTACCTTACCCTCCACTTTCTCGGCTTCACTCCATTTCCCATTTTTATCTTTTACTGTAAAATAAATATCCTCATAAAACTTGAAGTCAGAATTTTCATCCACACGACCACCTGTGGTATTGGCTCTTCTTGAAGTAAAATACAACGCGTTACCATCGGCAGTAACACTGGGTGAATACTCTTCATAACGAGAATTAACTTCCTTTCCCAGATTGGTAATTTTTACATTGACCGGTTTGGCCATCATGGACTTGGCGTAGCGACATTCTTGTATGTAACGCTTGGTCTCAGGGAAAACGGGCTCTGAAGGAGATATATCCTTAAGATACATCTCATAATAAGAAATTGCCTTATCCAATTGCCCCAGACGATGGTAGCACTTGCCGTAGAATAAAGTTGCATCAGAAGACACAAAAGATTGAGTGGCCGTAGCTTTATTTAAATAATCCAATGCCACTTGGTATTTCTTGAGGCGATAGTAACAATCCGCTGTATTGTACAATGCGATGTAGTGCGTAGAATCAACATCCAACACCGCGCGGTAATCTGTCAATGCTCCCCTAACATTGTTATTGTCTGACTTTCTTCTGGCACTGGTAATCTTACCTGGAATGGCCGCGCGATCCAACAGCAATAGCGTTTTTTCTGTAGTATCCGTTTGCGCCACACTGATCATTTCCAAACCACACACCAAAACAAGCAACAATAATTTTTTCATTTTAACGAATTTAGAACGAAGTTAGCGAAGAATTTATTTCGTCACAAAAAACATGGAAAACACCACAGAAAGCAATAGCCGATATGATCATTTGGAGCAGGTAGGAACAACTCAAGTTTTGCAATACATCAACCAAGAAGACACCTTGGTTCCACAAATTGTAAATGGATGCATTCCGAGCATTGCTGCTTTGGTGGATGAGATTATTCCAAGAATGAAAAATGGAGGAAGGCTTTTATACATGGGAGCAGGAACCAGCGGGAGACTTGGGATCGTAGATGCTTCAGAATGCCCGCCCACCTTTGGTGTTCCTCATGATTGGGTGATTGGAATCATCGCCGGCGGTGACGATGCCATCCGGCATCCCGTCGAAGGAGCCGAGGACAATGCCGAACAAGGGAAATTGGATCTGCTTGAATTTTCTCCTTCTTCTGATGATGTATTGGTGGGAATAGCGGCCAGTGGGCGCACTCCTTATGTTATTGGAGCCATTGAGGCCGCCAAAGAATTGGGAATGATTACCGGATCCATCACATGCAATGCGGGCAGTCCAATGGCCTTGTTAGCACAATTCCCCATTGTTGCGGTTGTGGGTCCAGAAGTGGTGACCGGTAGTACACGAATGAAATCTGGAACTGCGCAAAAACTCATTTTAAATATGATATCCACCACTGTGATGATTGGTTTGGGTCGTGTTGTTGGAAATAAAATGGTGGACATGCAATTGTCAAATCAAAAATTGATATTGCGCGGTTCAAAAATGGTGTCTGAAAAAACAGGATTAGATTTAGAGACAGCCAAAGGACTTTTATTACAACACGGATCCGTAAGAAAAGCCGTTCAAGCTTTTGAAAGCCATGCATGATTTAGAACCCTTTTACGGTTGGCGCGATTATTACGTCTCAAGTGAAGACCAGAGATCGCCTTTTTTTGAAAGAGAATATTCTGAATTTGTATTCTCCCAAAAAATATACAATCACTACATACACCCACAATGGGACAGTATGGATAGTCAGACATTGTTCTTAAAAATACTTTATGCCGAATATGAAGAGGGTTATGCCATAATCGAACTCATCGGCGAGTGGAACGATTTACTTTATAACGACATCATGATTTTAAAACGAGAGATTATCGATGCGTTGATTCAAGAAGGGATTTCCAAATTTATTTTAATTGGAGAAAACGTACTCAATTTCCACAGTTCAGATGAATGTTATTACGAAGAATGGTTGGAGGACGTGATGGAAGAGGACGGCTGGATCGCGATGGTTAATTTCCGAGATCACGTACTTCGCGATTTTTCTTCAGCACAGATTGATCGCTACATCGTTTCAGGTGGTAAACTCCAATCCGAGGAATGGCGCACATTCTTGCCCCATGACTTCTACGATCACATCAATCGACAAGTGATGAAAAGGATAGGATAAAAAAAGAGTCGCAAATGCGACTCTTTCTTTTTAGATCTTAATCAATTTAAACTCCGTTCTTCGGTTGGCTTGATGTTCCTCTTCAGTACATACTTTAGAAACCTTCTTGCCTTCGCACTCACATTGATTCACCAATTTGGATTCTCCGTATCCCTTACCGTATATGCGCTTGGGATCTGTGATTCGCTTTTTGATGTATTCCGCGGATGCCTTGGCTCTGTTGTCAGAAAGCTTTAGATTAAAGGCTTTAGACGAGCGACAATCGGTATGTGACCCCAATTCAATGACCATCGTTGGGTTGGCATTCATAAAATCAACTATCTTGTTCAATTCGGCAGCTGCATCCGGACGAATCTCATACTTACCCAAGTCGAAGTAGATGGGGTTCACTTGAACCAATTTACCCAAATCTTGACCCACTTTCAAAGGATCCAAAGCCAAGTCGGCTTCTTTGTTCACCGATACCTTTCCATCTTCCACCAAAATGTGCTCATAGCTTACCACCTTACTGAGATATCCTTTCTTACTCAAAATAACTTTGTAATTCAAAGTATCTGTCCAGACATTTTGTGTTAGAATATCATGAAACTCCCCGTTGCTGGCTGTGCTATAGTACTTCTTCTCACCTGTCATTTTGTTGATCCACTCCACTGCTACATCTGCCAAAGGCTGGTTATTGGATTTATCTGTAACCAATCCAACGACATCAAAAATGGGCAATGGATTCATGATAATTTCCACTCGATCCCATTTTTTCAAATCATGTGCAGGGAATTTCAGTTCTGAATTGAAAAAAGCAGGACGTTCAACATGGGCAAAAACTTCCTTCCAAGTTAATGCATCCACAATCGCCTCTCCATTGGAACCCGTGATCACTTGTATAGTAGAATCACCAAGATTCAATTCAACACCTTGCTGACTCAATAAATTACCTTTGCTGTCTTTGACGACAATGGTAATTTTCTTTTCAAATTCCCAAGACTTCAAAACGCTCACAGCATAGATATCGTCATTTCCCTTTTCTCCATTTCTGTTGCTAGAGAAATATCCAGACTTCATATCCGCATTGAAAACAATGGAAAAATCATCAAAAGAAGAATTCACTGGATATCCCAAATTCAATAAATCTTGCACACGACCATCCTCTCCCAATTTGGCCACAAAATTATCTAAGCCACCCAAGCCTTGGTGTCCATCAGAGGCAAAGTACAATAATCCAGATTCGTGATAAAATGGGAACATTTCATTTCCTTCTGTATTGATATCCTTTCCAAGATTTTCCGGTTTGGACCATTTGCCATTGCCAGTTAAAACCGATTTATAAATATCAGTTCCTCCCATACCACCTGGCATTTCAGAAACAAAATATAGGGTCTTTCCATCGGGAGACAAAGCAGCATGACCCACGCTGTAATCACTACTATTTAAATTAATGCCTGCAGGTTTAGACCACTTACCATCTGCGTCCTTGGTTGAAGTATACAATTGTAAACCCCTGGCTCCATTCTTATCTCTTCCCTCGTAATTGTTTCTGGTAAACATTACAAAGTCCAAGTTTTTATTGAAAGAAGCTGGACCTTCATGGAACTTGCCCTTCATCTTTTTTTGGAATTTATGGATATTACCCAAATCTTGATTGGGTAATACATCCGCCACATACAACTCCAAGAAAGGCAGACCATTCCAATTCCAGATGCGAGACACTGGAGATTCCATCGCTCGGGTTGAAGCAAATACCACTTGACTTCCCATGATGGTTGGACCAAAATCTTGGTCGGCTGTATTCATAGCCAAATATTTAACTGCCGCATTGCCTTTGTCCTTTTGAAGTTCAGCATAATCCCCATGTTCCAAACTCAAATTTCTTTGCACACGACTATCCTTCTCCAATTTCTCATTGGCCTTTTTCAGCCACTCTTGAGATTCATTATACTTTTTGGAGTACTTCAAAGCTTGGGCATATCGATACATGTCCTCCCCAGAAGCATAGCCTGACTCAGCTACCTTCTTCCAGCAAAACTCTGCGTCTTTGTATTTACTCAACACCTCGTTAGAGTATGCCAGCTTTCTCCAAATTTCAATGTTCTTTGGATCCACCTTCTGGAATCGCGCAATGGCCTTATTGAAGTTAAACGAAGAGTAATCTTCATTGGCCAATTTCTCAGTGCGTGATTGGGCATTGACATTTAAAGCAATGCTCATGACAATCAAAAAAATACAACTAATGCGCATCGACTTAAAAATAACGTGGTGATTTAATTTTTTCTTGACTTCCATAACGCAATTCATAGCGTAACATAATCTCATGGCTACCATTGTGGTTAGAAACCCTGCCAAAACTGTAAGACCAATCATAAGCATATCCCAATTGCAAATCTTGATTAATATTGAATCC
>Ga0194116_10004904_pt1 | contig 15007 bp, 18 predicted proteins | sample TA2MahsurfametaG_4_FD_148617 | JGI IMG/M metagenome (GOLD analysis project Ga0194116, IMG submission 148617) | Freshwater microbial communities from Lake Tanganyika, Tanzania - TA2015008 Mahale S9 surface | ecosystem: Environmental > Aquatic > Freshwater > Lake | place: Tanzania: Lake...
CATTATTCACTGCGTATCCCCACGGTGTAGTTTGATATTGAGTGTACAATTGAGTTTCAGCTACATTTGGAGAAGGGGTGAATTTATAGTTATCCCAATGTGTATAGAATGTTTGGGTGGAATTTCCCTGCCCAAATGTTGTAGAATTCGGCACCATTACCATAGCCTTATTATCATAGTTGTATCTCAACCAAACATAACGTGGTTTGGTAGTTCCTTTAGTTACATTGTACGATACGGTTAGGGTATCGCCCACTTTATATGGGCCTGCCGGGCTTACACTTTGGTTAATTGTAAGTTGGGAGAAAGATGTTAAATATGTGAAAAATACACATAAAAATAAGATTAGTTTCTTCATTTTGATAAATCCTTAATTATTGCTTCTAATACTTTCTTTAGAGCAATACTTGCTGTTTGTTGATTAAATGTACCATCATCCGCAACAATTAAAGTAGAAACCGATACTTCCTTACTTTGGCCTTTTTGTATCGTCTTTTTTATAACCTTACCATTTTTTTTCAATTCTCCCATTGCAATAATTTCAGTAATTGATGCATCGTTATGATAGATACCAATATTTTTACCGATGTTTTTTACATCAAAAAATATTAATTTTACTGAAATTTCTTCCTCTGCATTTGGGTCTAATTCATAACCATATTCCTGAAGATATTCTTCTAAAATGTTTTTTACTCCTACCGCTAAATTTCTTTTACCAGCAAAAGGGCCCAACTTTATTTCATTTGTAATTTCACCAATTTTTATTGGTTTTGTATTATTATCCGAATTTAGAAAAAGGACAAAAATACACAAGCAAAATATCTTTATGATATTTAATAAACCTAATTTCATGTTACCTCCATTTAGTTAAGGAGTAACCTAATTAGCGAAACAATAAATAAAACTTGAGAATTTGTATAACTGAATATAAATATAGGGTAAAAAAAATAAAACTACCCTATTTTGTTTAATTCTAAACTAAAATTTGATTCTGCAATTTTTTTGTATTCTTCTCTTCTATCGTATGCAGATATATTATTTATATAATGAGAATTATTTCTGTATTTGTAATTTTCACAAACTACAAGATTTTTTATTTTATACTGTTCAATATTAAAATTTTTTGTTTTTAACAACTTTTGAGATGCCCACATTATAAAAGTATCTTCATAACCATAATGGCCAAAAGATTCAGGAACTCCAATTTTTCTTAACAAATCACCACTTAAACAAGTAAACCAACCGCCTGCGAATTTGAACATAGGTTGATTTGGAATGGAAGTGTAAACCGATTCTAACACCACTTCTCCTTTAATTCCACTATCTAGATAAGGATCGTTCGTTTTTTGATATCCTATTTCTTTATCTAAAAATTGTTCGTTTACTAAACAATCCCATGTGTTATCCCATATTTTTACAATTTCCGGAGTAACAATTGAATAATTTGTTTTTTGTGAAACTATTGGTAATACACTTTCAAAATATGCAAGGGTTCTTTCGTCAAATATTATATCAGTATCCAACCAAATAAAATAATCTACATCTAAATATTCCTGTAAAGAAAATCTTCTTTGAGATACACATCCTTTTATTTCATCTGAAATTCTGAATTTTTTCATACACCAATCGGTATGTGCTGATAATTTCATAAATTTATCAATAAAATATTGCTTTGGTATAGATGATTTTTTCCAATCAACAAGCTCATTGCTCATACCCAAAGTAACATCCAAAGACCATTCAGTTTTTTTAGAAATGTATTTTGAAGATAATTTTAATTGATTTAAAGTTTTTTCTAAATCATCAATTTCGTATGGTAAAGAAAATATTGAAAGAACTATTTTCATTTTGAAATGCCTTTTAGTATTTGTTGGTTTCTATCATATTGATGAATAATAACAAATGGTTGATTATTATTATAAATAATCCCATTTTTTATTTCAAAATTAATCGGATGTAAAATATTAGGATTATCTAATGTCCCTATTTGTAATGCCCAATTGGTATTCAGACCTTCAATTTGGATATTATCTTTAATTAAATTATTATGTATCACAAAATTAAATGAACTTTGATCTGTAAAATGTTCTGTATTTCCAGCCTGTGAAACTAAATAATTTAGCAGTAACAAATCCAACATATCATCATAGTATCCTGCTAATACACCTACATTACAAGATTGCTCATCTTTATATCTATCTAATAAAACTTGATTATATCCTTCTAAAATATTTTTTGTACCCCACGCCTCATTTTTATATAAAACATTTTCAGATGAAACTAAAATTCTTTTTTTGAGATTATTACTCAAATATTCAGATGGATTTGTTTGAAATATAACATCTCTAACATCAGTAGTTATTATAAATCTATAATTTATTTTTATTTGTTTTAATAAAAAATAAATATCAATTAATCTTTTCATATGTGGATGCCCATTTAATTGACCACCAAACACTTCCCACCCATTTTGTTTAAGATATTTAATAGTATCATCAGAAACATTATAAGTAATCATTATTTTATCACCTGAAAAGCCGCATTTATTAATTGAGTCTACATAGTTCTTTATTTTATCCACATTATAATTCGCAATTGCTGAAATTATTAAATCATTTTCTAAAAATTTATCCGGCATATCAGTTTGTTTATTGTGATACCTTTTATAAAAGTCATTATCAATACATGATAGTAAGGAGAAAATAGATTCTTCAGTTCCCATATAACCCCTTTCTAATGTATCCTTTAAATAAAAAGAGTAATCATCTTTAAATTTATCTATATAATTTTTACTACAACCAAATATTGTAGCCCTACACAACCAATCTGGTATGATATCTGTATATTTTTTGTATCCCTCATAATCAAATCCATGTACTTCAGTACCAACGTAATCTACTGATGAAAACAAAACTTTGTTAATACGGTCTGATAAATTTGTGATATTTAAATTACTTACAATATTTTTTGATATGTGTTGTGTAATCCCCGCATCAATCCAAATATATTTTTCACTATTAAATTTATTTATCTTATAGGCATGATGTAAGAAAAATACCTTGCTCATTACTATTGGATTGTACCATTCTGAAAAGTGTTGTGGGTTTTTTACTAACCAACTTTGAGATTTGTACCACTTTTTATTAACTCTTATATTTTGTACTAAATCCCAATAATCAGAAAAATATTTATTTTTAATATCATCTAATTCTAATATTATAATTTCTGTTTTTTCTAACAAATTACCTCTATTAGATAATACAAAATTTTCATATTTTTTTGGAATAAAAACAGTTAAATTATGAGAAAGAGATAGAACGTTTTTAAAATTTTCTAAATATCTATCTTCACTTCTATCTTCTCTTATATTCCAAAATCCAGTAACTAAATTTAAACTTTTCATTATGTGTAGGTTTGGATGCCAGAAATTCTTACTACATATTTCATTAAATCTTTTTGTTCAATTTCCAATCCACAATCTTCAAACGCTCTTAAAAATAAATTGTGAGGTGCTTGTAAGTGACTATCCTGATATTTTGGAGAAAAAAACTCATTTTTAATAAAATTAATTACTTTCTTAAAATTTTCTTTTTTTGAAGCAATCAAAACATCATTGGGATAAACATTCTTATCACTAATTATAACATTTTTATCATGTATTTCATAATTAAATTTATTATGGTGAATATCAGACCTTAATTTAATTACATTGTCATAAATAAAATTATTATTTTCTTCATATTTTTCTAAAAGTTCAAATGCTCTAAATATTTTTCTTGCTTGTAATACAGTATGTAGTTCACTTCGAAAATTTGGATGTAAAAAATTATATTTAAAACCAAAATCATTTTCAGCATTTATTATATTTTCAAAATCAAAACCTTTAAAATTTAAATCTGAAAATAAATTATAAACAAAATCTTCGGATAAAAAATTATCAGGCTGGTTATGCATCCAATTCATTTTTTGTGCTGGATGATAGTTGTATTGTAAATCGTATGTAGATAAAAAAATATCAGGATTTAAATGTCCAAAAGATTCAACAAAATTATCTTTACATTTTTCCCAAGTCCTAATATGTCCTACTATTAATATCGCGGTTTTCATTTTATAATATATGCAGTTGGAGCTTTAAATTTTGTAGAATGTATCGTTAGATTTTTTTCTTTAACAAATCTATCAACTCCATTTGCTTCACTCCAATTATGGTAAGCGTATTCATCAAGAACAACTATACCTCCATCTACTATTCTATCCCACATATTTACTAATGCAGTATATGTTGGTATATCTAAATCTAAATCCAAATATAAAATACTAATTCTTAATCCTGGTTTATCTTCTAAAAAGGACTTTGAGGTTTTTATAATATCTCCTTTTACTAATTGAAATTTATCAGTTTTAAAGCCAGCATTTAATAATTTTTTAGTAACACCTTCAAGAGATATTTCATTGTTTTCTAAATTTTCACATCTATCAAAAACCTGTTTCATTGTATCTCTTTCGGTTTTATCTTTTAGAGTTTCTATAAAATTAGAATCAAAAAAATCAAAACCAATAACTTTTTTAATACTATTTGGTTCATTTATTTCTAAAATTTTTAACCACGTAGCAAGTCCTGAACCTTTGAATACTCCACACTCAACTATATCCCCTAAAAGATTTTTTGTCATTTCATATAGCTGAATTCTACTATATAGTTTATTAAAAACTACTCTTTCTTCACTTAAAATGAATGTATTAAAAGAATCGTACAAGTCTTGATTTTGTGTAATTGAAACGTTTGAATTGTTGTATAAATTTACCATTATATATTTTTTTAACTATTAAGCCAATCTTTTACTGGTCCTTCTCTATCAGTTTGTCTATTTTCAGAAACAATATCATGATATTTGTGAATTACAAATGATCTATCAGTAGGAATAAAATAAGGTGATAAATTTGCAAACCAAACACCTCCCCAACTCTGATTTGAAATTCTAATAGAATCCAGTAATGATACTGATAAATAGTGACAAGAAAAATCTCTTATTACATAACAAGAAGTGAATAAGATTTCTTTACTTAAAACATCAATACCATCTCTATTTTTAAAATCATTATTTTCACTTTGATTTTGGTCTTCAACAAAGAAAGTTATATCATCAGATGGTACATACGAATTCCTTTTAGAGTATTTAATTATTTGTTCATTTGGTACTCTTTTTTTTGCACAAATAAATGGTGCTACAAAATAAACAGGTTTATCTTTTGGTAATTTATTTAAAACATCATCAAAGAAATTTACTGATAAAATACTATCTGATTTAATTATTAAAATTCTATCATTTAATTCTAAATTATTTTTTGAAAATTCTATAATAGAACTTACATCTCCACCCAAAGATTTATGTGTTGATGGGTTATATGGAAATATTTCAATATTATCAAAAAACTTTTTTAAATTATATTTTTTTGCTAATTCTAATAAAGTTTCGTTTGATAATTCATCTTCATGTGAATTATAAATATATAAAGTATGAAATGATTTATCACAATTTTGACGTTCAAAACTTCCAAATGTTAATTCGGCATGTTCTAACTCTAATGTTTTATGCGTTATGTAAAATACTATATTTTTCATCTTTATATTTTTTTATATAATCAGAACAAATACCTATACATTCAAAAATATCATCTTTATAAAGTTCCGGTAAAACTGCGATACTTTGTTTGATTGGTTGTTTACCTGGATAAGCCCAAATATACCCATGTGAAGTTAAAGTTACGGTATCAGTTTCATGCCAAAAATAATTGAATCCACTTATAATATTAAACCACTCTACCGCTTCTATATTCTTACAATGAATCCATAGTTTATTCATTCTATCATTAAGCCATTTTTGTGTTATACCATATTCAGGTAAATCATGTCCCAAAAATAAAATACCTTTTCTCATCCATATATCAACTTCAACTTCATATCCTAAATTTATTGCAGTATCAATATAGACTGGATGATTTTCGTACTCTTCTTTTTTACCATCAATATTACCTCTATGTGATATTAATTTCATTTCTTATTTATGATTTTCTAAAAAGTAATTTAAATCTTCAGGTGTTCCCAATCCCCACATTTTTTCTATGTTGAATGTTTTTATTTTTTTACCATCACCAATTGCTTCATTAAAAACAGGACAAACATAAAATTCATTATTGGTTCTGATGTTCTTATCAATCATTTGTTCTGCATATTTTACATAATCAGATCCTTTTGCCCAATAATAAACACCAACAGTTGCAATATCTGAAATTGGGTTTTTCTCTGCTACTTCAGTCACATATCCATACTCATCAACTTTTGCAAATGACCATTTTGGATGTGTTGCTTGGAATGTAAGAATACCACCATCAACTTTTTGTTCAATCATTTTATACATAAACTCATTCGAATCCCATTCTACAAATTGGTCAGAGTTTGCCATCAATAATGGTTCATCGTTATTAATAAATTCTTTCGCTAATAAAGTTGTACAGGCCGCTCCTTCTGTAATGCCGTCAACTTCAACAATTTTACAATTAGGAGTAATCAGATTAAGAAGTGTATCCAAATTATATTTTCCTCTATGTTCTTTTTGTACCACATAAATAAATGTAGCATCTATATTAAGATTATCTACTACAACCTGAATCATTGGTTTACTTCTTACATCAATAAGTGGTTTTGGAAATGTGTATCCTGCCTGTTGAAACCGGGTTCCAGCACCTGCCATTGGAATAAGTACATTCATTTTACCACCTTGCCATTTTGGTTTACTCATAAATTTATTTTCTTTTAACTTTGTTTCTAATTTTTCAATTGTCAAATCTTTTGGATTATCTACTCTTAATATATTAGCTCTACTTCTACTTGCGGCAAGTAAACCATGTGGTGAATCCTCTACAATAAGAGTTTCCTCTGGTAAACATCCCATCATACTCATTGCTTTCCAATACATTTCAGGATGTGGTTTAGAGTTCTTTACGTCCTCATTAGAGAGGATTAAATCCATATACTCAATAATACCTATCTTTGCTAACATAACCAATACAGACCTTCTAATTGAGTTTGAGCAACAAGCTAATTTATACCCTTTACCACTTAACTCTTTAAACAATTCAATTTTATCTAAATCCGGTTTTAATTCTGATATGGCTTCGATAGTAAGATGTTGCTTTCTATTCCAAACAGTTTCATAAGTGTTTGGGAGTAATCCTTTATTTTGAGTAAGCAATTCTAATTTCTGATTGGTTTTAAGTCCATCGTAAATAGAGAGATGCTCTGCTTTAGATATTACATACTTATCACTCTTTCCTACTTCCCAAAGGGCTTGGTTTAAAGTTTTAAAATGTATATCTTTAGCTTCTACCAATACACCATCTAAATCAAATATAATTAATTTTGTCATTTTGCGTATTTTGCCCAATCGTTGTGTTTGAATAAACCTTCATTGTGTCCAACTTTAAAATTTTGTCTTGGCCACCAATATGCAATTTTTCTCTCTAAATCAATTCCCTCACCCATAAATGGTTCAATTACATTTAAGTAAAATTCTTTCCTATAAAGACATGGATTGTTTGTCCAATTACCATACCTAGATGTGGTATAGAACATATCTTCACTTTTTTGAATTTGTTCAGGAAATTCCACATCAGCTTCACACCAATGTATTGAATCTAACAAGTGTGGTGAAGTACATTCATGCCAATCATCATAATAAGTTAATTCTCTACCTTTATATTGAAATGAAAAGTGTGGATAACCAGGATCTTTTCTATGTCTTAATCGTACTACATCCAACCCCATCTCAATTGCAGATATACTTTTATTTAAGGTATTATAAGAAATTTCTTTATCTTCAATTAAGTTCCAATCATGCTCCAAAATTAAAACGTAATCATTTTTTGCAGTTTGAGTAAGTTTTTTAAATGCCTTTCCTATTCCAATATTCGAATTCATACCGATAATATCTAATCCAAAATGTTTTGCTATTTGATAATCTTGTTCGTTAAATTCCTGAAATAGAATTGTTACATCATCAACTATATCAAATAATCCATTGTTAAAATATGTTGTCAATGTATCCACTAAAACCTGGCCAGAATGCCACGCAAGTATTCCTACTGAAATTGGTAATTTAGTTGTAATATTGTTTGACATACTCCCAAATTTGTTTTATAACATTTTTTTTATTTTGATGACCACCCATTTTGTTTCCAGTAAAATGCCAAATATACGAATCATTTATAAAAGAACCATCATCATATTTACTCATCACCATATTATTCCACTCCCAACTCAAAAATCCAATTCCTTTTTCTAAATCACCATTTTCATTACAATACAAATCATACATTATAATGTTTACAGGTGTTTGTTCACACGCATTCGGGCCAGTTGGGCCTACTTTATAAAATGATGACCAATATTCGTGATATTTTGGTATTTCTTTTCTAATTGCCAAATATTTTTCTTTTGAAAGAAATACAAATCCTGTGTTACAATAATTCATTGGTGGTGTTTTTATATTAGGATTTAAACCCAACCATTGGTCTAAATGATATTTACCAGTTTGTGGCCCTCCTGCATCTCTAACCATACACATTTCATAATCCTTAGCAATATCAAATATATTTGGAGCATCAAATCGTATCATAGTATCACAATCCATAAGAATAACCTTATCGTATTCTAAATTTACTAATCTATCATCATACCAAGGTTCATAACAACCGTTACCCCAAGGTTCAAAATCATATACCTTTTCTTCGTTTGCAATTATAAGTTGAATACCCCACTTATTACAATACCACTTCCAACTCTGAATACATTCAGACCACTCTTTATCATAACCATTATATGCTGGAATGAAAATTAAATTTTTCATAGATTTTTAATATAATCTTTAAGTCTATCTTTTGGATTCCATCCCAACTTATTTACCGCATCATTATTTTCTCTCAATGTTTTACGATAGTTTCCTTTTTGGTCTGGTAAATGTAATTTATTAACTCCAAACTTTTCTTTAAACATTTCGTAAACTTCATTAATAGAATAATTTATACCAGTTCCAAATTCCCAAGCATCTTCATGCTTTACGTTTAATAATCCAACTTTAATTAACCCATCAACAATATCATAAACATGGGTAAAATCTCTTCTCTGTTCTCCATCACCTACTATTGTAATAGGTAATCCATCTCTAACCTGCCTTCTCCATACACCAATTACCGCTGCCCAATCTCCGTCTACTATTTCTTTTGGCCCATATACATTATAAAATCTACATATTTCAACATCTAAATTATATGCTTGTTTATATAACTTAAAAATCTCCTCACCTATGTGTTTAAAACAGGCATACGGTGATTGATATGGATCATGCCAACGAGATGAAGAACCGGCATACACTACTTTAACATCATTGTGTTTTGCAAATTCTGCAACACATTGTGTTCCGATTGAGTTTACTCTAAAAGTTTCAGTTGGATTTAAAAATGATGGTTGAATTCTACTTAATGCTGCTAAATGAAAGCACAAATCGAATTTATCACCTTTCCAATATAAAATTTCTTCTATATCACCACAAATGTAATTACAACCATCAATGTGATTGTTTTGAGTTCCACTATCATAGTTATCTAAACTATGAACTTCATGTCCTTGTTGTAACAATCTATCAATTAAATGCGTGCCTATAAATCCGGCTCCACCTGTAACTAAAATTTTCATATAGTTTCGTAAAATTCATTTTGTTTTTCTTGTCTTTTAATATCTTTGTGATGATATAAAGACCAATATTCTTCTGATGGAAAATTTGAAAAAGTAGTATAACCCGTTAGAGTTTCATGTACTTTATTTTTCCATTCTATATCATCAGTTTTTTTATATAATCTTAATTGGTAATCTGGAAAATTTACCCAACCTTTTTCGTCTACCCTCCAACCCCATTTAAAGATGTGGTGATTAGTAATACCATTGACAGTATTTATTCTTGGAACAAATACTACATCAACAGGATTATTTTCTAAAACTTGTGGGAGATACTCAATAAGTGCCGAATTTGGAATCTCATCAGCATCAATTTGAAAAATATAATCTTTAGTACAATAGTTTTTTAGATTATTTTTGAATGAAGCAAAATCTTTGTTAAGTGGAAACGATATAATTTTATAACCATGCATTTTTTCCATTAAATACAAATATTCTTTTACCTCTTTAGTTACACCTTTAGTGTCATATTGTACAACTATTTCATCTTCTTTTCTAATATTTAATTGTAAAAAGTTTAGAAGGTTTGTAATTTCTTCTAACTCATTACATACAGTAATCGCATAACTAATATTAACCATCGTCTTCGTTTATTTCGTTTTGAATAACTATTCTTTGATTTGTTGTATTTGAATCTTCACCGAACAATTGTCTTAAAAATCCATCTTCAAACCTTATTTCATAACAATATTTAATGTTATCTAAAATATAAGACCTATAATTTGGTTTTTCTGATAAATAAACTTTTGGATTTTTTTTAACATAAGTTTCAAAAAGTTGTCTACCATCCTTTGTAAACTTTTTTAATAACTCATCTAATGCTTGGTCAGATTCTATTGGTATTCTTTTATCTCTCAATCGATTAATAAATTTTGTAAAATCAACAGGTCTAATTTCGTTTAATTTAATACAATGAATTTTATTTTCAACTTTACCAATAACAAAGACATATCTAGTTTCTTCAGCAGTTTTAGTTGCAGGATCACCACCAGCATATGTCGAAATTCTGTAAATATTTCTTGGACGTATTAGTGATTTAGAAACCCTAACTTCTGGTTTTAGAAATGCTTCGTATTGTCTTGTATAAGGCATTATAATTTTTTAATTTCAGGTAAAACTAATTCTACTTTTTGTTTTACTTTAACATAGTTTTCAATTATACTTTTGAATTTTTCTGTCATTTTATTCAAACTAAAATTATTATTAATATTATCTGATAATCCTTTGGATTTACTTAAATAAGTATCATAATTTTTATGTACTTCTAAAAGTTTTTGTGCTGCATTTGTGTAATCTACATTAAACCATTTTGATTCAGCAATTAAAAATTGGTTTACTGATGATGGATGTACTTCTTTTAATTCTCCATTTAGATAAACGGTATTTTCTTCAGGTAGAAAATCAGTATGACCACTCCACTTTGATACTATAATTGGTTTACCAGTTGTTGCAAATTCTGCTAATGGCCTTCCGTATCCCTCTCCCTTTGTAAACGAAACTAATGCCTTAATCTTACTATCATTGTATAATTCATTAAGTTCATTTTCAAATAAATCTCCAAATACAAAATAAATTGGAGGACATTTATCACCAAATTCATCTGTTATTGAATTTATTTTTTCTACTAAACTTTCTCTTTCACCAACGGAAAATCCGGCAGTTGATGTTTTAAGTATTAATCCAGGTTGTTTATCCTTTGAAAAGTTTTTAAACACAGTGCAAAATGTTTTAATTAACATACCAACATCTTTTCTATCATGTCCTAAATCTCCAGATAACCAATGGCCAACAAATAAAAAATTAAAATTAGTAGTAACATTTTTTAATATATCGTTGCTTTCTCTTAAATTAATCTTACCATCAAAAATACTAGTATCAACACCTTCAAAAAGAACTTCAACCGGTCTTTGTAATTTATGTTCTCTCACTTTTTGATTTGTTCTTTTATCAACTTCACTATAAGAAGTTGTTTCTAAAACCTGTTTTGTAAATTTGGATGGAACTAATATCAAATCCATTAAATTACAACCATCAATAAATTCTTTTGGTGCAATGTTTGTTTCATTACCAGCAGTAATACCAATATTAAACTTACCAATATTTTTAAATTCATTTGCAACTGAAACTTGTACAAACACATCTGGCTGTCTTTCTATTTGTGGAGAAATATTTTTTAAAACCTTTTCACCAAATTCAGTTGTTTCATCAATTTGATTTTGCGGTGTATTGCCCCAACGAGTTGGAATGATTTTAATATCAAACTTATCCATTTCAAATAAAGATTTTAACAAATCTCTTGAATGGTCTCCATATCCTGATCTTGTAGCTATTGGTGCTTGAAATACTAATAATGGTTTATTCATTTTATTTTTGTTTTTTTCGTAATTCTTCTTCCTGATTCAAACATCTTTCGATAGATATCTGAACTAATTTTGTTATATTTTCTAATTTTTCTGGCTCATGTGGTGAATTAAAACATTCGAATTTTACTTGTTCTACTTCATTATCAACCAAAACTAAAACATGATAATCCTCATTTAAAGGCTTATTTTGAAAAATTGCTTGTCTAGAAATATCCCATTGTTCTGATTTCCAATGACCTGGAAATCTTATTACTAAAATAGGTTTACCCATTATTTTAATTTATAAACGTTAAATCTTTCTTTTGGTTTCCAATTTTCAAAGGCACGTTCCATTCCTTCTACAAGAGTATTACACATTCTTTTTGCATCATATCCTTCTTCTGATAAAAAGAATTCTCTTCCTTTTAATCCTTTTTCTTTTCTTTCTTCTTTTGGAATATCATACCAATAACGAATTGCTTCTGCCACTTCATAAACATCAACTTTGTCATCAAAGATGTAAGGAGTTGGTACTGAACCAACTAAAGTTTGAACTCTACTAAATACAGGCTTAACCCACTCACCATGTTCAACTTTACCTTCCCATTTTCTCCAATCATGCAATGAACCAATTTCAACATAATCTTCTGCAATTAATAGCTTACCATCTTTTTTGAATCCACATTGATCTTGTAATCCACCAGTAACGTTTACAATAATTGGTGTACCCGCCATAACAGATTCTGCAGTAGTTAATCCAAATCCTTCATTTCCAGAAATATTAATTGTTACATCGGATATATTATAAATTTCATTTAATCTTTGTTGATTTACTCTTGAATTAGAAAAAAGAATATTATAATTTGGTGCAATTACTTCCTTTACTTTGAATAGATTAGTTCCATTTTCATCAATCGGGTGTGTATGCATTATCAAACACGTTTTATCTCTATCTTCTTCTGGTAAAGAATCAACAAACATTTTAAAAGCTAAAATAACATCAGATGGTTGTTTACGTTTGATATTACGATTCATCCAAAAAACAACAAACTTATATTCTTTATCACCAAATAAAGCCTTTTTCGCTTCTTCTACATTATCAATTGGTTTAAACACATTTGAATTAATACCATGTGGTACATAACTTACTTGCCAGTCTTCTAAATTTTTTATCGTAGGTGATTTAATATTTCCTACTCTTTTTACAATACCGTAGGTTTGTTTGGAAATACAACCCAACCAATCACAACTTTCATAATAATCTCTGTTATATTTTGGGTCTGGCAAATCATCCCAAATGTGATAAAAGAAAATTGGGATGTTTTGTCTAATTTCGTGCTCAATCTCATATAACCATCTCCAATATCTTGGGTCAGTAAAATGCAAAATCGCATCAGGTTGATGTCTTAAAATTAGCTCTCTTAATATATTAGGGTCACCATAACCACTATAAGGTACAATTTTAAGGGATGCATCTGAAATACCACTACTTTGTCTTGCATCATCTCCTAAATCTATTTCTTTTCCTTGTTCTGGGTGCTGTACTGCTGCCCCTAATTGAATCCAATGGTATTTATCAAATGTTCCAAATACCAACTCTTTTGATACAGTTGCTATACCAGATGACATTCTTAAATCATCAGATAATAAAAGAATTTTTTTCTTGTCTGCCATTAACTATTTTTTAAAATTGTGAACCACTTACCTGTAAATCGGTATAATTATCTATGGAATTTTTAAAACCCTCATCAGATGTATATTTTTCTAATGAACGATTAACAATTTTTTGTAACGTAAAATTAGAATCAAAAGATATTTTTTTAAATTTTGAATAAACATCCTTAAGGATTTTTACCGTAGTTAGTTTAGTTTCAGCCATAACTCTCCTTTTTTTATATTTGTTTTATATAAATATATACAAATATATAAAAACGAAAATTATTTCCAAATTGCACAAAGTTTTCGGTGTTTAAATTCACACCAATCACAATGTTTTCCTTTATTTGTTGGAAAATTATCAGTTTTTATAATACCGCCATCTTCATATATCGTATCAACAAATTCCATAAATCCTTTCCATGCATTATTAACAGAAGGTTTTCCATTTGGTGGTATAAACTTTGAAATACGAGGAATAGTATATTCAGTTTTTTCTGAAATTTTTCTTTTGAGAATTTGATACTCTACTTTAATCTTATCTAATGGTACATCATATTTTTCAGAATAAAACTTTTTGTAGAGTAACATTTGAGATGTCTTAACTTTATCAGATTTTTGAGAATCAGTCCAACCTCTAGTTGATGTTTTTAAATCTATGATTATAATATCTCCACTTCCTACATCTTTTAGTACAATATCAATAAATCCTATAAAATTTACACCTTCTTTAATTTTTGCGTTAAGAGGCATTTCTATAGCGATTAATTCAAACCCACTTTTTGTAAAAAGTTTATCAATCTTTCCTTTAAAATATTGAAGAATTTGTCTTCCATCACCATAAAACTCTTCTAGCTCTTCCTTTGTGCAGGGAGTACCTTCAGTTAGTTTTTCTTTTTCTTTTGTAAAATTTTCAACTAACTTATCTTTAAGCATGATTTCTAAATTTAATTCTAATGCTTGCTTTTTGGTTACACCATACATAACTGTTAAAAAGTGCTGTATAGTTTCATGCATTGCAGAACCAAATATCGTATGTATATTTGCGGAACTTTCTCCTAAATCATCTATGTAGTTTAATTTGAATTGTTGCGGACAAGAACTCCACATTGAGTATTGAGAATAACTTACTTTTGCCATAATATCATTTTACTATACAAATATACAAAAAAAGTTTGGAATTACCAAACTTTTTTATACTAAAGATTTTTTTAACATA
>Ga0194116_10004907_pt1 | contig 15002 bp, 19 predicted proteins | sample TA2MahsurfametaG_4_FD_148617 | JGI IMG/M metagenome (GOLD analysis project Ga0194116, IMG submission 148617) | Freshwater microbial communities from Lake Tanganyika, Tanzania - TA2015008 Mahale S9 surface | ecosystem: Environmental > Aquatic > Freshwater > Lake | place: Tanzania: Lake...
TATTGAGGCTTGGGCCCAATCCCCAATCCCCATTCCCCAATCCCCAATAATTAATAAATAAATGTAACTCTCCAAAAAATAGGTTTATGATAAACTTGACTCATCCAAAAATTAAAGGTCATAAAATATTTTATTTATTATATTTTTAAATTCAAATTCAATAATTTTATTTTAAAATATAAATGTATAATTATCTAGGCATTTTAAATAAATCTTCCGCTGTGAATAAATGCATTTCCTGCAGTTTCCTCAATCCTTTTCCACATATAAATTTAGTTATATCTAAAGCTAATATAATCGAAATTTATAATATTACAAAAGAAGGATTGGAAATTACTCCTTATATAAAAGTTTATGGAAACATAATTTTACTTGAAAAAATAAATTACTTTAATAATAATGCTGATGATTTATTTTTAATGACAGATGATCTGGATTTCTCCATTATATCTTTTGATAAATCCAAAAATGAAATAGTTTGCTTGGCTAATGGAAATATGAGAGAAGACATTGGTAGATTACAAGATAGAATCATCTATGCATTCGATATTGAATATAAATTTATTATTATTTCAGCTTATAAAAATATTTTTAAGGTGATTTTTTTACAGCAAAGAGATAAGAACTTGGACTATACGATAAGATGCGATTATGATGAACTACTTTTTTTGTTCCCAATCTTTACAGAATCAGTTTTTGATGACAGGGAAAAATCACTCAATATAATTAAAATGAATTCAGAAGCTACAAAAAATAATAATATTGGGGTTGGTAATTCCAGTATTAACAAAAAGGATTTGAGTCTAAACGAGCAGACAAATACTAATTGCAATAATAAATTTTTTAAAACGATAAGCAATTCAAATACACAAAATAAAAATTCTTCATATAATAATCAAAAGATTTTAAATAATTCTAATTTAAATTTTAATCTACAATTTGCGTTTTTAAAAGTTAACTGTGTAAATCCTTTAACAGAACAAAAACAATTACTTTTGGAAACATTCACAGTAGATCATAAAAACAAGCAATTTCAAAAAGAAAATAATATGTCTCTTGATCTTACAAGTCATCCTGCTATATCTTATATATTTTCTCCTAGAATAGGTGGTCTTTGTATTTTCTATTCAAATTGCCTTAAATATTATGACTTTAATAACAACCGTATTGTCGAAAGAGATTCGAAAAATTACTCAGATAGAAAATTCACAACAGCCTGCGAAATAGATAAATCAAGATATTTGATAAGCGATGAAGCTGGAAATTTATTTATTATAGGCTTCAAAAAAAAAAACAATAATATAGATTTAAACCCAAACTCATACATGAATTTTTCAAATACAAGCCAAAATTATAATGTAATTTTTCAATTTATTGGAGAAATTAATCCTCCTAGTTCAATGGCGTTTTTAGATAATAATTATTTCTTTGTAGGAAGTGAAAAAGCCAACTCACAATTGATTAAAACTCTCACAAGTCCAAGAAAGCATTCTACTAGGCCTTTAATTGATATCATTGAAGAATATGATAATTTGGCTCCGATAACCGATTTTTTGGTTTTGAATAAAAACAATGAAGAAGGAAACAATACTGAAATACTTTCTGTTTCTGGTTCGCAAAAGTCGTGTTGTCTGAAAATTATTAGGAAAGGAACAAGTTTTCAAGCTGATGCTGAAATTTACTTTCCATTTGTAAAAAATTTGAATACTGCAATTTACTACAACTCAGATCATAATATAATTAGAAATAATAAATTGGAAAATATTAAGGATTATTGTGATGATGATTTTAATCATGGAAATACTAATGAAAATGTTTTGTTTTTTTTAAGGTATTTTTTCAAATTAATAAAAACATTTTTACCTTTCCTCATTCTTAATTTACAAATGAATTTATCATTTTTATTCTAAATTATTAGAATTATAAATATTAAAGTAATTCAATTAATTTTCGAAATTAAAATCTTCCTAAAGAAAAAATTCAATGTTAAACCATCATAAAAAATAACTCATTTATAAATAGATTTCGTTAAAAATAAAATCAATTATTTTAGCACAGATGATAGAACTGCGATATTAAATTATAATAAAAATACAGGGGTGATTAATACCTTTGATTCTCTTGCAAAACCTTATAGTTTACTAACTATGAACGAAACAATTTACACAACAAATTTTAATTATTTCTTGAATGAAATTGAGTTTTCATTAATAATACAACTTACAACCAAAGAAATCAACATTTTTGACATTGAACTGAAATATATGCTTTCTTTCGCTTTAGATGCTATTCCAATAAAATATATTTTCAGAAAAAGAAATAATCTAAATGAACTTTTCATTTATAATAGTGATAACAAATTGATAAAATATGACTTAAACAATATAGGTAATGCAAAATCTTATTTTTTATAACAAAAAAATTTTTTAATGAAAAAATAAATTTTTTGATTAGACTCTTATTTAATTGGATTCAATCTATTTATTTTAATATAACTTAAGTAAAGAAATATTTTGAGAGAATGGAAAAAAGCGATATGGAAAATAACAAAATGGATATAGAAAAAAATAATGATAATATTGTTGAATTCAATATTTTATTGGAAAATGTAATGATTTCAGCAATGGATATTTCGATAAATTATCTAGTTTATTCGGTTTGGGATGAAAATAAAATTTATATTTTATCCATTAATAATAATACAAATAAGACCTTTTTGGAATTTGAGGAAGAATTGTTTGTAAATAGCATAATCATTATTAAAAGCGAAGGAATGAAATTTATGTTTATTTCTTTTAGCAATGGAAACATTTTATTTTATAAATTCAATAGTAAAAGATTTTCATTTTTACCTTTTTTCAATAGTTTTTAAATTTGAAAACAAACAATTTTTTGATATTCTTAAATATAAATTTAATTAATAAGGTTATTTTGCCAGAGGAATGACAAATTACAAATACTCTAATGAAGATTTTGTTTTAAAGCGAAAATATTTTTTAACTAACGAATGCTTCGAGTTAAAAAAGCTTAAATCTGAAAATAATAATTTCATTTTTATAAATACCGAACTTCCTTGCTTAATATCTATCAACAAAGAAACCCCAGTAGTTACAAATTTCAATATAAAGGAATGTAGTAATATAAAGAATATTCAGACTTTGAACAATTTATATGCATTTGTATTTAGAGAAAAAATAATTTTGGGAAATTTAAATAATTCTCAATCTCAAAACATCGTTACAAAAAATATTAATAAGCAAATTTACAACTTGGTAAATCTTGTAAAAATAAACTCGATTGCTTACATAGAGGAAGAATTAAAAGATGATTTACATCTTTTAAATCGTAAAGATTATGCTGTTTCAGAAAAAGAAAATTCCTATTCTCAATGTGCATTGGTTATTGTAGATAAGAATTTAAATGAGTGTATTAGATTTGAGTTAGAGAGAAAAAACGAAGTTTGTTATAGCTTTGCTCATTTAGATTTAGAAAAAGAATTTTATTCTAATAATTATTCTAATTATTTTGCTTTAGGAACAGCCATTCTAGAAGATAACTTCAAAGAACCAGAAAACGGGTATATAATTATCTTAGAATTAACTGAAAAATTTAAATTCAAAAAAATCTGTGAAATTGAGACAAGAGGTGGAGTGTATAAAATTGCAGCAATAAAAAGTATAATTTATGTCTCAATAGCCTCTTGCTTTTATATATATAAATTATCAAGTGAAAATCAAACAAATGCAAATGTTTTAGAATTCAGTAATAGGGATACCAAAGAAAATTATTCTAATTTGGATTTTTGGAATTTAAAGCTTCTTAAGAAATCCAATGAATTTAATTTTATTTATGATTTTATTTGCTATGATGAATTCATTTTAATTTCCGATATGTATAGATCAGTTGTTCTATTCAAATATAATGAAGAAAAGGATAAATTGCAAGAATTAACTCGAGATTACAATCCTATTTGGTGTAATGCATTGGTTAATATTGACAGACACATTTATATGATTTCTGATATAAATAACAATATTTATAATTTGAAATATGAATTATTTCCACACACAGACGAAGAAAAATATAAGTAAAAATTCTTTTTTTTAAATTTTTTTGAATTAAAACCAATAAACATATTTTATGATTTGAATCATAATTTCAATTAATTTATCGATATATTTATTATTATAGACTCCAACGACTTAGCCAATTTAATTTTGGTGAAAAAATCTTAAAAATGGTAAATGTTATTAAACCTTTGAAAATTAAAGAAACAAAAGAAAATCAAAATAAACAAGATTATGATAATTTAATGGCAATAGAAGAGAGCAATTTAAGCAATAATAACTTTAATTTTGAAAATTATAATTTTAATAATTTAAATCAGCCAAATAATTTAGTCGTTGATAACTTTGAAAAAAGTTATTCTAAAAATAATGTTTCAAATGGAAATTCGTTAAATATTACTTATTTTACTACTTCTGAAGGTACAATTGGAGTAATAATAAATATCAGGAAGGAAATTTTTGAATATTTAAGCTTTTTGCAAAAAGAGATTATTAAAGTTATGATTTCTCCTTGCAACTTTGAATACGAAAAATGGCGTTCTGTTCGTGTAAATAATTTATTTTATTTTTTATTCGAAATTTAAAAAAAATTTTATTTTTTAAATCTTTAGGACGGCTTTTTAAAAAGTGATGCTGAAGGGTTTATCGAAGGCTCTATATTACAAGAATTTTTGAATTTTGATGAAAAATATAGAATAGACTTTATGAAGAATTTGAAATATCCATTCCAGAAAAGCCTTAATGAAACTATAAGTTTGATAGAAACTTTATTGAAATATCATTAATTATAGATAAAGTTTTATTAATTTAATTAATAAATTTTCATTATTAAAATTAAATATATTATTATTAAACATAAATTATCTTATAAAAATTTCAAACTATATAAACTTGGTTTTACAGGTTTAATTATTTCAAACCTTTAATAACAAATAATTCTGAATTTAAATTCAATTTTAAAAATAATTTAATTTTTGAAGCTTCTAAAAAATGTGGAAATAGGCATCAATAATTCTTTTAATTTTGTTGTTTTCTTTTCTCCCATTTTTTCTGCATAAACACTAATTTTGCTTTTTAAATCTTCAAACACATTATTCAATTTTTCCAAATCATCTACTGCTTCGGCTGCAAAATTTATTAATCCATCTGAGTAATCATTATATAATTCCTTTTTATCTAAAATTTTTTCTATAATATCAATTTCTTTTTTCATGTCATTTACTCCTTTTATTAGAAAACCCAAATCGCTGGATATAGTATCAAAGTCAACTAGTAATTAATTTTAATTTAAATATTTAAATTTGAAAAATGATGATGATGTAAGTTTATTTGCTATTGATTGATTTTACTTGAAAGACCAGCACATATATCGCTTACTTCTTCTTTCAATTCTTTTATTTTTTCCATTTTTGATGTAAAAAGGTTGTTTAGATGATAGGTAAGATTATGCTTCTTGTCATTTGACATGTAATTTGCTAACTATTAAAGTTTTGCTTTAAATTGAAATATTTAAAATTTACGTTAGTTAAAGTTTCTAATTGATATGCTTGAAGATTTGAATTGTTTATATAATTAATTATTGCCAGTAAAGAAACCAACATAGTCTTTAAATTATCAGAGTTAGTTAAAGTGTTCACACAATTTTTTAAAATCACCATATCCTATATTAAAGTTTAAATGATTATTTTTGAAATTAATTTTTAATAGAATTTACCTGATTTATAATTGATATAGTCACTGAATATTTCAATATATATTCTATAAATTTTAGTCTCTCTTTGGCTCTTGGAATTTCTATCATTTTTTTAAGATATCGATCAGGTTTCGCTAATTCATCTGATTTTCCTTTGAAATCATTTAACATTGATTCTTCATCCTTAGTTGGGAGTAAATTAGTTATCATCTCAACTTCATCTAAAGATGATTATTGTTTAAACTAAGCTTAAAATAAAAATTTTGATTGTTTTATATCAAACAATTTACATAAATTTATTAAATAAATAAAATTAAAAATTTTTATAAAATTTTTACTTAATTCCAGTTCATCAATTTTGAAATTAATTAAAATTTTGTATATATCATTTACTGTGTAAGGAAATCTGCTTAGCATTATAGACAACTGTTGATTTCTTTTATCATCAAGAAAAGTCTTTAATTTTATTGTTTCTACAATTTTTTCTTCGGATTTAATTTCTTTTTTTAGGACATCTTCTTTTTTTTCATCAGCAAAATAATTATCAATAAATTCTCCATCTAAAAATTCAGGAATTATGAATTGCTTATTCCAAATAATCCAATATGTGTTTTTTAATTGATTGTTTGGTATCTGTTTTACTTGTATTTTTTTTCTTACGTAATTCTTAGTTGTAGGAATTTTCCTAATTAGAATTGGAATAATATCTAATTAAAATTATTCATGATTATAATTGTACTAATTATAAAACTCACTATAAAATTTAAAAATATATATATATTTACTTTCAGGAGTTTTTACTGGTAAATTTACTGTTTTCGGTAGAATAGGTGAAGATCCAGGTAGAGGAGGAACAGATGTATATCCAGGAATTTTAGGAAAATTTGTCGGGATATTTGGAATAGCAGGAGGTTTAGCAATATTTATTGGAATTGATGGGATATTTGGAATAGCAGGAGGTTTAGCAATATTTATTGGAACTGATGGGATATTTGGAATAGCAGGAGGTTTAGCAATATTTATTGGAACTGATGGGATATTTGGAATAGCAGGAGGTTTAGCAATATTTATTGGAATTGATGGAATATTTGGAATAGCAGGAGGTTTAGCAATATTTATTGGAATTGATGGAATATTTGGAATAGCAGGAGGTTTAACAATATTTATTGGAATTGATGGAATATTTGGAATAGCAGGAGGTTTAGCAATATTTAATGGTAAAGATGGAATATTTGGAATAGCAGTAGGTTTTGGAACATTTACTGGTATGGAGGGAATATTTGGAATAGCAATAGATTTTGGAACATTTACTGGTATGGAGGGAATATTTGTATTTATAGGAGGTTTTGGAACATTTACTGGTATAGAAGGAATATTTGTATTTATAGGAGTTTTTGGAACATTTACTGGTATGGACGGAATATTTGGAATAGCAGTAGGTTTTGGAACATTTACTGGTATGGAGGGAATATTTGTATTTATAGGAGGTTTTGGAACATTTACTGGTATAGAAGGAATATTTGTATTTATAGGAGTTTTTGGAATGTGGTCATTACGAATATTTTTTGACTGGTCATTATCAATTTTTTCTTTTGAAGCTAAAATAATTAATTATTAAATTAAAATTTATAATATTACTTAAACTAAATTATACTTATTGCTTGAAATTGGAAGCTAATATTGTTAAATATATTTAGTTGCTTATTATATTTCTGCTTTTCTTTATTAAATTCGAATATATATTCGCGTGTGATATAAAGGTTTTCATATTTTGTTAATCTTTCAATTTTTTTATTTTTTTCTTTTTTAAATTTAACATATTTTTTTTTCAAGAGTAATAGTTCATTTAAATAATCCTCAATTTCCATTTGATGAATATTACATTTATCACAATAAATATTTTTAATAAATTTTTTAGGATTTTTTTGCATGTTCAACATCATTTGCTCTTTATCTTTTATTTTATTTTCAAGGATTTTTTTTTCTTCTATAACTTCATTTAATTTATCAATATATTTAACAACTAAATCAGAATCAGATTGAGTTCTTGTATTCCTTTTTGAGATAGAATCTCTTGGTGGAATTCTCAATGAACTTCTTCTCTCGTTCATTATTTATAAATAAACCAAAAATTATTAATTTTAATATTTTCAATTTTTATATTTTTCTTTTTTTTTAAATTTAGAAAAAGAAGAGGATTAACTTCTTATTTTATAAAATTTTAAAAGTTTAAAAACTACATTTTCGTAATTTTATAATTAAATCACTTGCTAATTATTATCAGATATCTAAAAAAATCAATTCATTTCATGTTTAAATTTTCGCTTTATATAATTAGAATTACTTTTTCTTCTTTTTAATATCTAATAAAATTGAATTTTTATTGTCATTAAATTAATTCATGAAAGAATTTTTTTTAAAATAAGATTGCCAATATTTTATTGAATTTAATGTTTAAAACACTTTTAAAAATTCTAAAAAAAAATAAAGAAAGTTTTTTAAAATTTAAAAATTGATAAATTTTAAATTTCTTTAAAATCTTCTGAGATATTAATAATTAAAAATGATGAACTTAGAGAGCCCTTTATCAACAATAAGTCGAAATTGCGGAAAATATGATTCAAATAAATCCGAATCATCTAAAACCTGTGACTTATTTGCTGTAGGTGGGAAAAATGTAATGAAAGTTTTGAAATTAACAGAAGCCAATGAATTCAAAGTTTATAAAGTATTAAAAGTAGCTAAAACATCCAATAAAGGAGGAACAACCGATATAGCTTGGAATAATTTTTATGACAATATTTTAGCTTCGACAACTCTATTGAATTCTAATGTTTTAGTTTGGGATATCAATCAAATAAGCATAGAAAAACAATCCCAAAAATTAGGTTCGCATTCTCAAATTATAAACAGAGTAAATTGGTCTCATTTTAATCCTGATCTGCTGGCTAGTTGTTCTCAAGATGGAATTTTAAATATTTGGAACAGAAATAATAAGCCAGAAACCCCTGCGATATCGATGTATCATAAAGATAAAATCCGTGATTGTCAATTTTCTCCATTTAATGAAAATCTTATAATGGCCTCTTATGTAAGTGGGGGTCTTAAATTATGGGATCTAAGGAACTATGAAAAATCTGTTAAAGAATTTATTAGGCATGAGAACGAAGTATTAACAATTGATTGGCATCCGCATCTAGAGAACATTTTTGCCAGTGGTTCAATGGACAAGAATTTATTCGTTTGGGATATCAATAATAGTTCTAATACTGAGCCTTTAATTTCTTATAAAACTTCACATGGAATAAGCAGAGTAAAATGGTGGAAAAAAAATCCTCAATATATTGTTTGTTCTTATCAAACAAATAATTTTTACGCTAATATGTGGAATATAAATATTGATAATATGCCAGAATATACATACAAAGGACATAAAGATGTAATTACAGGATTTTGTTGGGATTTATCAGAGTATTTATTAAATGAAAAATTTATCATTTTTATTTTATTCTATTTTTTATTTTACAAATCTAATAAAGAAATCGTTTGGTTACTTGTTCAAAAGATAATCATGTAATGGTTCAAGAATTTAATAAAGGCATAAGAAATTTGGAAAAAGTTTACAACAGTTTTATGATATTCAATGAAAAAGATGAACTTTATTGTTATAGTGAAAGTCAACCTGAGAGAAAAGTATTATAAAATAAAAAATGATTTTATTAGGATTTTAATAATATGAATTTAGATCGTCTCATAAAAAAAGAAAAAAAGCAAAAAATTAATATAATTAACCGGATGGATTTAAATATTCCTAAATATAATATAAACGAATTTATAGCTGAGAAATGCACTTTAAAAAAAGAAGAGGTGAAGCATATTTTTGAAAATTATAAATTCATTGCGAATTTAAAATATTTGATAAAGAAGCTTCCATCTGATGAATTCGATAAATATACATCCTCAAACTTATTAGTCTATGGTATTTTTTATCAATAATAGGTTTAAAATTTTTAATTTAGAAGAATTTATTTAAAAGATCTTAATGTTTTTGATTACAAAATTTCATTAATTAAATTAAAATAAAACTTTAGACAACCTAAGTAGCAGTCAAAGTTATTTTAATAAAGCTTCAAAAAATGAGTACTCAATTTCAATGATTTTAAGAGAAATAATTTCCTATAATTTTAATGTTTCAAAAACAAAATATCGCAACTACATTCACTATACGATTTGGTCTCAACTTAATTTTCTATCAGAATGTGATAATTTCTGCTTGTTAGACTCAATAAAAAAAAATCCAAAAAACAAATTCATGATTGAAATATTCAAAAACAATATCATAGAATTAATAAACTATTTGATCTCTGAAAATGTAAATATTATTTAAATCAGAGCGATATTTGGCTTGCATCGATTATTATATACATATTTCAATCAGTATTTACATTTGATAAAAAACAAGTTTTAAGGATTCTCAGTGATTGTGTGGAAAATTTAAGAAGATTGAAATTTTATAATATTTCTGCAAAGTTCATGAAATTAGCTTTATATGATGAATTGAAATTGAATAAAAAAAATAGCATTTTTTTTATGAGTTGTAAAAAATGTGGAGCAACTTATGATACCTCAAGTCCAGGTGCTTGTGGAAATTGTAAATCAAAAATTCTCTGTCAAATCTGGTAAAGAAATTTTCAATTAAAGTCAAGTTAAATTATCTTGATTAAAAAATTAAAAGATTACTTTAATTGATTTTAAAAAAATTAATTTCTTTATATTTTAAATAGTCTTTTCCCTGTAATAGGAAATTATCAATGGTGTTCAGGATGCAGTCATGCAGGACATTCAAATCATTTGAAAGATTGGATGAAAGAATATAAATCTTGTCCAAGTGGATGTGGTCATAGATGTTAAATTTATGATAAAATCAATTAAAAATATATCTTTAATTATTTAATATTCAAGAGAGCAAATTAAAAAATAAATATGAATACCAATTAAATTTTTAAATCTCAATTGAAGTAATTTATTATTATTTTTTATAAAATTCTTTAAAATAAACTAAGTTCTATTAATTTTGTTTATGTTTGCTAATGTTCAATTTCTGTAGGAGTTTTAAGAAAATAATGATTATTGTTCAAAATTATTAGTTAAATCTAAAAATTTTTTAATTTTATACGAAATCTTGTTGATATTTTGAAGTTTGAATTTCGAGGATTTTTTCAAAAAATGATTTCATAAGAAAAAAATTTATATTATTAGTTTTTTATAATCTGTTTAACTGTGTTTTTCAATCAATTATTATAAAAAAAGAAGATAATTAATTATATTTTTAATAAATATTTAAAAAATATGGGATCCAAGTTTATAAAAAAACTGTAAATAAATTATCTTATTGAGACAGTTGTCATAATTATCATATTATTTTATGAATAATTAAATTAAATTAAATTTACAAAACAAAAATTTTTAAAGTTTTTTTAAATGAAGTCTTCAAATTCAAATCTTAAAATGAAAGAATTGTGTTCAAGATATATAAGAAACATTTATCTAATTACTCTATTTTATTTATTTTTACTTTTCAATCCTAAAATTAATTGCATTAACAAAATTTTTGAGAATAATCAACTCGATTTTCAAACTTATCACACTACTGAAGTAAATTTTATTAAAATAAATCGAATTGAATAAGCTATATTAAAATTTTTTTACATTTATATTAGTAAACCTTGAAGGGAAATATATGTATCAAATTTGATAAAATTTTATCATTGTAGAAAAAATTGTTTTCCCAAAAGTTTAATTATTTTCAAAGAAGTTTGATTTTTAAATTTGAAAATAAATTTATTCAATTTTAATTTGCTATATAATCTACCAGATAATAGATAAATCAATAAAAGATCTTATGCTGAAATGTCCAGGATTAATTACTGAAGTAAGAATTTATTTGAAATTTAATACATATTCAAAACCTTATACTCTATTATAATCATTTCAATTCTCTGAATTTTATTTAAAAATTCATATTATTCTTATTTTTAATATTAATGCACTTTTAGACAACAGCGGAACAATTTTATATAAAATTAAACAATAAAAAAAGCTACAGCCCTTATTTAAAATTCTATGATATTACATCTCAATTAAATCTCAACACGAAAAAAGACAACATATTCTTGTTGGCAGGGGAACATCCAAGAGAAATGATAAGCGCTGAAACTATGTTCACATTTATTAAATTTGTATGCGAAAAGAAAGAAAATGCAGCGAAAAGATTATTAGAATCAAATAAATTTAGAATTATTGTTAATGCAAATCCCAATGGAAGAATTCAAGTTGAAAAAGGAGATTATTGTAAACGATCTAATTTAAATGATGTTGATATTAATAGAAATTGGGATTATTTTTTCGGAAAAGAAATAACATTATTTGAAGAAAATTCTGGGAAATCAGCTTTTTCAGAAATTGAGACTACATTCATAAGAGATGCAATTAAGGAATTTAATGCAAAGCTATTTTTGACTATGCATTCAGGAACTCTTGCATTGTTTCATCCATATGCTTATTTAACTGAAGAAGGTAGAAAATTCTATATCAAATTACTCATTGAATTAAAAATTATATTAAAAATCAATATTTTTTAAAAATCAAACTATTTAATTGATTAGAGTTATAAATAATTCACATAATGTAATTGTTTAATTTTGAAAAAAATTATATTATTCTAATTATAATCAATGCTAAAAAATAGGAAAATTTAATGCTGATAAAATGAAAGAAGCTTTGGCATTAATAAAAAAAAAATATTGTTCAAATTGTGATTTAGGCGCACCTTCCAAATTGATTGGATATAAATCTTCAGGAACTTGTTTAGATTTTATTTATGATAATCTTAAAGTACCTTATAGTCTAGCTTGGGAAATATATACAAATGAAAGGGAGATTCCAGAATTAAATAATTATCTAATTAAAAAACAGCAAAATAAACAAAATATTCGTAAGCATAAAATATTTTTTAGGAAGAAAATTATTATTTTAAAATTAAAAACTTATTTACAAATTTAAATAGCTTTGGTAAATAATGCATCAATGAACCCTACTAGATTCAGACAAATCAATTTGGCTAAAGAAATTGATCAAATTATCAAGAGAAGAAGAGAATTAAAGATAAACGATAGTTTCCTTGAAACGGAAAAAGAAGAGATTAAATATGAACAAGTTACTTATTTTAGGAAAAATTCCGAAAACTCTTTAAATCAAAATTCAGTAGGAATTCTAAGTAATTCGGGAAAATTTTCTACGAATTTATTTATGAAAAAAAGAGGATATAGTGATTACGAAAAAAAAATTTGTTTAAACTTATTCAATCCTCCAAATCGAGATTCTTACGATTTCGTTATTAATAACTGGACAATGGTAATATAAATTGTTTTTGAATAATATTAAGAATCAAATGATTTAATTAATATTTACATAAAAATTAGTTTTATTTATTCCTAATAAATATTAACACGCTAAAAAATATTTAGGCAATGATAGATTTGATAGAATATGTGAATAAAAATTAAATTTTGAAAATGAAAAGTTAAAAAGTTATATAAAGACTAAAATTCAAATAATTATCAGAAGCCCCTAAAAATAAAGAAAGGATTTTACATTGAATAAAGGATATTAAAATATAATATTAGTATTATTTCAAAAAAATAAATCACAAAATTTATAATGATTTAGAAAATTTATAAAACAATTAAAAATTGGAATATATTAATTTTATTATTTTTTTCATCTTTCTTTAAATAAAATTTTAATATAAAATAAGCATCCCAATCCAAAACTTAAAATTTCAATAAAACATAGATGAATTTTATTTTAATATTTTTAAAATTAAGACTTGAACATTGTCATTTTAAAAGAATCTCTATGAAAAATATTTAATTTAACCAACTGACGGTGAAAAATGGCTTATAGCCTATTTATTTAAAAAATATTAAATTTTAATTAGTCCATTTAATGATGTTTATTATATGCTTTTAATAATTTTATCATATTAAATAAAATATATATGTAAAATTATAGATTCAATAAAAATGAATATATGTTTGCTTTTTAGAATTATTTCTGAAAAATTGTTGAGAAAAATTAAAATTTAAAATTGAATATTTGAAATGAATAATCTATTTCATATATAAAAGAAAAATATAATTTTATTTTAATTTTCTTCATTAATTTTGGAAGCTTCTTCTTCTAATTCATTTTGTTCATTTATTTCAGTGAATACAGGCTTATTTAAACTTGTATTCATTTCGCTTATTTCTTTAAATTTATTTTTAACGGCTTCTGATATATTCTTTTCTAGATTCGAATTCATTCTTGACATGGAACTTTTTAATTGTTCTAAATAATAATTTATTTGCTCCAAACCCTCATTTAAATCATTTAATTTTTTTTCCCCTATTTGATCTAGTGTTTTGGGATTATCCTTTTTTTCTTCATTTTTTTTATTCATTTTAGACACACCAAAAAAAGAAAAATCATAATTTTTTTCATTTTGTAAATTGAACATTTTAATATCTTTGTTTGAGGGATTCGTTTCCAAAAAGTCATCTTCAGGAAATGTTTGAGAAAAAACAAAAAGCTTATCTTTAGGACTAATTTCTGTATCAGGATCAGGACTAGTAACAACGTAATAAAAATTGGAATTATTAAATTTACCAATTTTATCCAAGCTGTAATTTGTCTTACAGTCAATTGCTCTATAAATACCAATTAAAACTGTTTTTTGTTTAAGCAAAAGCAAATACATGTCTTTAAACGTGATTTTATTTAAAGTAGTGATTCGATCAAATTCAATATCATTATTTAAATTATTCAAATTAACATCTTTGCTACTTTGAATATTATTATTAATAATTATGAAATTATCTTTATTACTTGATTCTTTTACTAAAGGGAAGTTTGTATTGTTTAAAGCATAATTATTTAAGCTATTTTTTAGTGAAGCTGGAAAATCTATCAAATATAAATTAGCAGACACAACATCCCTGTATCTTCTCAGAGGATTTTTTTTATAAGTTGTTTGATCTTCACCTAAAATAATCTTTTTTAAAACAAATAACAAAGATTGATTATAATAAGCTTGAGTTATTAAATTATCCATAATAGAGGAAAAGTAAACTTCTCCTGCAGCAAAGCTACCAGTACTATCTATGTTCATTTGCTTATTTATGAATCTGTACTCATCGTTT